>ERZ772909.144-NODE-144-length-49808-cov-3.277169_pt1 | contig 49808 bp, 60 predicted proteins | sample MGYA00511137_ERZ772909 | MGnify/ENA primary metagenome ERZ772909 (study PRJEB29015, sample SAMEA2738095) | human oral metagenome | biome: human oral; feature: human-associated habitat; material: saliva | place: China | collected 2270 ... | reverse complement strand
CCAATCCGCATTTGTGTTGGATTGGTGGCGAACTAAGGCAATCTGTGCGTCGAGTTTGGTTGCATAACGCTTTTTATTCGTATCTTTGCATCGAGTCACTCTTTTACGAGTGTAATTGGGTTTACAAGAAGCTGAAGAAGTTAATAAACGTTCCATAGTCGGCTTCGTTTGTAAACTCATGAGTGTTTCGATTTACTTCTGTTTTAAGTAACACATCATAGATTTGGTATTCTGACGCACATAGTGTTTTATGATTTTTGTTCCATAATACTTTTGCTCGATATTGGTCTGTTAATTTCATATGGTCTGGATTTCCAGTGATGATTAACGGTGTTTTCCAATAGTTATCTTGAGCTACTGCTTTTAGAGAAGGATACATTTCAGCGAACCTTTGTGGTAATGGTTGGTTGGTATCCGCAATATGCGTATATACTGTATACTTAACTTTTTTCTTTGTTTTTGACCATACAGGTGCTACATGCGTATTGAATAACATCAACTGCGCTTGTAACAAAGCTGTTTGCATTTCAATATTATTATGGTGTCCACTGTTGAGTAGTTTTGGATTTGATGTTTGTGTACTACAAATCACGGCAATATAGGCCCCGGTATCCGCCAACGCATTGATGAGCGATTCATTTGGAAGATACATTTGTTGATAGGTTGCATTGGATTCCGTCGCTTGTGTATACGTCGTCAATCCACCTTCCACAAATACAATGATAACGGGGTCATCTTGCGAGTGAGAAAAACTCCCTTCAGGTAAGATTGGTTTTGTTTCTACTACATCTTGGAAGAATTTTTGATGTGTTGTTGCTAAATTGTTTGACATAATCTTAATTCCTTTCTGTTAACGTTTTTTGGATTCCACGATAAGATGATTTGATAAAATGCGGTAACGCCTTTTTGTCAGGATTGTTTCCACGATAGTTTGGATTTGTCCATTCATCTAGTTTGTAATGTAGAATCATTGGTTCAGGTGTTTCTTTCATCTTAGCGGTCGGTTTGAACGCATTTGGTAATACATCCCACTTATCGCTATTGACTAAAATTTGTTTGATTTCATTCGTAAAAGTAGAACTACTTTTCACTTTACCACTTGAATTGTTCTTATGTGACCATGATTTATATAAGTCATATAAGAACGAGAATGGTACTTTATCCCACTTCAAGTCAGATTCAACTTCATAGAAGAACTCACGAATCGGATCATTGTATGATTTGTATTCGTCTAAGAACTTCGCTGATGAGTCTGGAACAGGTAGTTCTGTAATCTGATGATGTAAGGCACGGTGTAAGATGTATTCTAGGACTTCCTGACGCTTCAAGTAGTCTTCTTTGATGTATTTACGCTCACGTCCAGTGAATAGTTTCGTCATTGGAATGAATAACTGTCTACGATAGAATGAATCCGAACGGTCTTGAGTCTTTGGTAGTTCGTTGACACACTGAATGATAAACCCGTTGAATTTATAAGTGATAGGTTCCTTATGTTTGATGTCAATCATCATTGAGTCACCAGTTACCGCGGACTTTAAGGCTGCGGTATCACCGATGAAGGAACCAACAGGGTTTTCGTCTGTCAGAACGGTATTGATTCCAATCAATGAAGTCAAACCGAATTGTTTCGAGAACTGAAACAACGAGATAGATGCGGTTGCTTTGGTTCCTAATACGTTTCGTATCATGGAACAGAAAGTACCTTTACCATTATTCCCTTGTTCTGAATAGAGTAGTACCATCTTATCCCAGCGATTGAATGGACGAATGGATGCCGTGACGGTTGCCCAGAGTGCTTCTACGATTTGTGGATCATCGGATAATTCTTTCATCCATGATTCCACATCCCAGTCCGTTCCATCGTCGTTATTATGAATCGTGATGTTGGTTGCTTTTGGATTGTAGTTGGTACGAGCTTTCGTCATCAAAATATAATCCTTTGAGAAAGGAATCAATTTTTGTTTCTTGTAGTCGAAGATTCCATTATTAACAGGGATTAGATTTTTATCTTGAGTAGGGATGACTAATTCGGCGGTTTCTTGAAGATACGACAGAACTTCATCAAACGCATTATCGGATAATTCATAGTTGAATTGACGAGCGATACGTCGTAAACGTTCGTTAGAGATTGTATACAATCCTTTTTCAGAACCAGAGTCTTGATAAGATGCAAGTTTTAAATTATCACGACTGGTTGCATCCCCGATAAAGTCGATTAGTTTGATAGAATGATATTGCATCATCAAATCACCAATTTGTTGCGGTGTTAGACTTTGTGGGAATCGAAGTTGTGCGTTTTTACTTCTAACTAAGTTGTGATTCTCAATGGTTAACATGGTTGTTTCAAAGAGTAGAGAAGCAACGGATTGATAATCTAAGTTTTGTTTTCGTAAGATAGGAAGTTTCTCATCAATAAATTGCTTGGTTGCGTTTTTGATGAGTACGTCACGCGGTAATAGTTGCTTACTTCCTGATTCAGTGGTGTTGTTGACTTGTTTTGAATCAGTCATACATTCGACTACCTCCTTTCATTAAGATTTTTTCTTGCTTTTGTTTTCTTGTTCTTGATTCAACCAGCGATGAATCGTACTTCGATGTACATCAAACATCAATGCGATACTTGCGATACTGAGCCCATAAGAATGATATAATTCGTAAACACGTTGTTTACGACGTTTGTTGTATTCTTCTTTCTCTTTATCGAGTGCTTGTTTTCGGCTTGTTTCAATGTTTAATTCTTTCAACCATTTACTAATGGTTTGTCGGGCTACATTGTATTCTTCAGCTATTTGGTTGATGTTTTTCTTTTTTGTGACATATAAATAGGTAAGTTTTTCTTGTTCTTTAAAAGCACGTCTTTGTTCTTTTTGTTTTTTCTTTTGTAATTGATACTCACGCATCCATGCACGTACCGTATGTTCTGTCACATTATATTTATTAGCGATACCTTGGATAGAAGGGTATTGCTTCAAATCCTTTTCTAGGATATGTTTTGCTGGTTTATTCGATGGTCTTCCGACAGATTTACCATTATTTGCAACAGTGCTCATTTTATTTCACAATCTCCTTTCAGTGTATTTTGGGTCGAAAGAGTGAAGTTTGTCACAATCTATATATTTTATCAATTAGGATTGATACGATGCGAAAGACGAGTGTTTGGATTTTGTTCTTTTTCGTCTAAAAACATCAAGTTTGTGAATTTTGCTAATTGTTCCAACAGGGGAATCGACACGTGATTTTCACAAATATGTAACTATTTATGTAACTATTTCTTCTTTTTCTTCTTTCGATTATCCATAGTATATACCACTATGAAACATAAATCAAACAATATGTATCATAAAGTGTATTATTATGTAATATTATAGGTATAATATTACGTTTCATAAGGTTTGTATCAGAAGACGAGAACCTCTGTAATAGGGTGATTCTTTGATAAATCCTTCACAATGTACCTTAAAAAGCGGAATACAAATGGAATACAAACGGAATACAACTGGTTTTGCGATGATTTGTAGTTGAATGTCGATTCTTGTTGATGCAACGCTGTTTCCACGGGATACAACATTGGATACAACGGAATACAAATCGGGTTTGTGAATCGAAAAAATCGACAATTTCTGTATTCCGTTTTAGGATTTATTCCGAAAAAACAGGTTCGATTTTAGGTTTTAACCCTTGATTTATTCTGTCCGTCAGTGCACAAAACGGCCAAATGTCACCTTTTCAGTACAAAATACCCCCTACTAATTACCTTTTTCACAATAGCGATTCGGCTTGATATAACAACGATAATTGACATTTGTTAGGACGTCCTAAAAAAAGTCATTTTCGCACGCTATGTTAACTTTTCGAAGCATGAAAATAGAATAAGTGGAATAAAATCGTCACTATAAAAGTTAACATCGTATGCGACAAAATGATTCAAATTGGAATCACTCATTTATCTATTCATATCTCATTCCATATCATTTTTGACAGGAAAATGATGATTTTTGCATGAGTTGTAGTTTCGATTGTATTCCGTAGAAACGTGTCAACCACGCGAAAGTTAGACAAAACGGAATACAAATGGTATTTTTCTTGTATTCCGTAGAAACGTGTCAACCATGCGGGTTTAGATGAGATGGAATACAGAAACTACAATATATATAAAAGAATTATTTTTAAAAGAAGGTATGTATAGATAGGGTATTTGGACAAAATTATTCGATAAAATAAACGATAATTTCGTACATTTGTTCCGCTCTATAGATACTATAAATTTATTTTTGAAAAGTTGTAGTTTGTATTCCATCCGTCGTTCAAACCTTCACAATGTCAGTCCACTGTGACTTCGTGGTATTTACCGGTCGCGTAATCAATCTCGAAACCGTAAGCGATATTTAAAACGATGTATCGTTCTTGAATATCATCGTTCCATAATGTGACTTGAACCGCGTAAGGTACTAAGTCGCTATCCTTAAAGTAAAGTGGAACAGCGTCGTATAACAACAATGCTTTCGGATGCTTTTCGATATATTCTTGCGCACGTACTTCTGGTACACGCATCCCACCGCTGTTGTTATCCCCACCAACGTTTTGTGGTCTTGTTCCTGTGATAGCGTTTCTTGGTGTTGCTTCACCACCTAGTGAATCCGCGATTAAATGTGACCTGTTCCAAAAATGTCCTTTATAGGTTTTGTATACAGGGTTATGAATGACCACTTCACGATTCTTTGTCCAACCAATCGTATTTTTATCAAAATGTTGTTGGTTTCCTTTTTGTCGTGTGACAGACGTATGATTCAACAACACGGTTGCACGAATAGGGGCATCACCTTGTTTGGTTGGTTTGGATTCAAACACGGCTACATCTGGTGTCAACGACTGAAACAACTGTTGATACGTTGCTTTGTCTTCTTCTGCGATGTCTACTTGATACGTATAGTTCGGATAGGTCTTGACCAGATCTGCAACGTTGAAATCATCAGGGGATAATGTCACATTTGTTGTTTTCACCTTCGGTGTGTTTGTTTTTTGGTGTGACTCAAACTGGTGATACAGTTGTATCAGTGGTTTTCGATAGTAATAGAGTACGCAAAGAATCGTAATGACTATCGACAAATAATACTTGAGCTTTTTCATTGTACTTTCCTTCCTTTCAGTGTATTGTGGAATCCTTTATCCCTTAATTAGTAGGGCAATTTAAGGGATAACTGATTCCGTTGTGGGATAAAAAATTACCTACCCGATAAACGGACAGGCAATTTGCAACAATGAAAACCGTACATGACCATCATCTACGGCTGATACACTCTTTTATCCGATTGTCGGATACGAGTTCTCAGCCACTATCTAGGCTACATTTGTAGCCTTTACTATTTTAAGGTGTAACCTTATATAATGCTTGATTTATGAACCAACTTATGTTAATATAATGATATAGAAAGATAAGAAAGGGGATTTAATGATGGGTTATCTTAGAACCTACGCACGTCGGTCTACACGTAAAAGACCGAAAGATGAAACATTGATTGACTTATACCATAACCAATTATTAACAGCGAATGAAATTGCTGAAAAATATCATGTGAAACGAGCTACTGTGTATAATTGGTTAACAGAAGCTAGAAGAAACTTAGGAATCACATTGATTCAGGAAGGGGAAGGCGATGAATAAAGAAGAAATGCGTATGTACTTGATGGAAAAACGTGGATACACGCCAGAATACTTAGATGAAATCGAAACAAGTACGACAGATAAATTATTAGACATTGATAAATTAGTCAAAGCCTTACATAAGTGTTACGTGACGCAATCATTAGTAACGATTCTACCAGACTTTGACATGGATGGAATTTCATCTTTTGTTATCGGACATGCTGGACTCAGCGAATTAGGATTCAATGTAGCTGTCTATGAGCCACATCCAGAAGAAGGATATGGATTCACACCGGAAACGATTGACGATTTATTAAAGCAATATCCACGCACGAAAACAATCTTGACCTGTGATACAGGAATCACTTGTTACGAAGGGGTTGCCTATGCTAAATCTTTAGGAATCGACGTATTGGTAACAGACCACCACTTACAAAAAGATAGAGATAAACTAGAAGCGGATGTTATTGTAGACCCGAACCGTATTGATGATATGTACGAAACACCATACATCTGTGGGGCTTACACATTATGGAAATGCTTATATGAATACGCAAATGAATATTGTGGTATTGATAAAATTTATAATATCGAGTTGTTACGTGTGTTCTCAAGTCTAGGTACTGTATCAGATATGATGCCAGTCCTTTATGAAAACCGTAAATTGTTACGTGATGGATTATCGTTTTGTAACGCCTTATATGAACCGGGTAAAACGATTGATATGTTATACAGCACGCCCGATTACAGCTTATTGAAGGTTATCCATGGCTGTGATACATTCGTGAGTGCCTTTTATGGGTTATATAACTTATTTCAAGCGTTGTATGAAGCTGGGAAGATTCAAGATACTATCGAAGAAGATACATTTGGTTTTTACATAGCACCGATGTTTAATACACTCAAGCGCTTGAATCAACCAATTTCTATTGCGTATGACGTATTTTTCAATCCAGCTAAAAGTAATTTTGCAATTAGTCAGTTGATGGAATTGAATGAGAAACGTAAGCTGTTAGTGAAGAAGTATTACGCGGAAATGAACGAACAGTTGCAACCATACGCACCGTACATCTATATCAGTCAAGCACCGGGTGGAATCCTAGGGTTACTCGCTACAAAGAAAATCGAAGAAACTGGGTTGCCAACATTTGTGGTATCCCTAGACGGTAACACGTATCATGGTTCAGGGCGTTCGCCTGAATGGTATCCATGTAACACGAAGTTGACACGAGAAGGATTTCATATTGCTGGTCACGAAGGGGCCTTCGGTATCGGATTTGAAGATCGCTTTGAGCTTGAATCTTGTTTAGTGTTCTTACAAAAAGATGTTCCAGATACCTTGGATACGATTGAGATTCAAGAAGAAGAACCAGAAGTGATTTTTGGTACCGAAGAATTTCCACTCACCATTAAAACATTACGTGATATGAACAAAGCAATTCGTAGTTTCAGACCGTTTGGTAAAGGATTTACGGAATTTACGCAACAATGTCGTTTCAACATGGAAGACGTGGATAGTATCCAATACTTAGGTCAAGACGGGGAAACAACGAAGGTTATCACTAATAGTGGTGCTTGTATCCTTATCTGGCGAAGCGGAAGCGTGATTCAAGAGTTACTTGAAAAAGGAATCGAAATGTTTGTCGTAAACGGAAAACTCAAATGGAATTGTTTCAATGACATTTGGACATTGCAATTTATTGGTGATTTAGACGAAACGGGGTGTAAATAGATGGATAAACAATTTTTCAATCCAACAGAGAAACCGAATCGGTTGAAAGACCAGTTTGCATCCTTAGGGTTGTTTGTATGGTGGTTATTCATGTCCTATGGTACGTTCAAGGTGTTTCCATCCTTGAACTGGAACCTAGGGATGACTGTGATTGATTTGATGTTTGTAATAGGCATCTTACAATTTGGGATGCACGAATCGGAACGTCGATTATTACTGAAGACATCGTATACGAGTGGGTACACTTGGATTGTAGCATTGATGTGTACCTTCGTAACTGTTCTTATTAGTGTGATTTTATTAGCAATCCTATTCCTGATTGGTTGGGTGATAATTGCAACGCCTGACCAAACACTGATTCAAGAATCGCAATCATTATGGGATAACATTTGGTTGTATACATTCGTTGGGTTAGGGCATCCTGTATTTATGGCGTTTCTGACACATTATTTGATACAAATCCAATTCTTACAAAAACTACCAACGTGGGTAACGATGTTATTGGTTGGTCTGTTTTATGGATTCCTTTATCATGAATCTGTACCTATCTTAGGTCTGTTTTACGGTGTGTTAGGTGTTGTCGCTACTTTCGTATTTGTATGGACTGGATTCAACCTTCGAGTTGTATTCTTGCTTTACGTATTGTTCCATGTGATACTGGTATCACCTACTTATGGTGCGGTGCCGATTTTAATACTTGGATTTTGTTGCTTGTTGTATTTCATTCGATTAGGACAGAAACTGAGTAAACCGTAGAAAATTTGCAAAATAACATAGGCTCAAGCGATTTTAATTCAAAACTAGGGTAAATAGACCTAGACGAGTTAAAATCGCCCTATGGTACCTTAAAACGCAAAATAGAGAAAGGATGATTCTATCATATGAAACAATGGATGAAAAAGTATTGGCGATACCTTCTCGCTTTTATACTGGTTGTCATTGGATCACTATTGTTGTTAGTTGAGCCAATACAAACAATGATGATTCAACAGGATGCTCAGACAGGTCACGAAGTACTGAGTGGATTAACAGCGGAACAAGTGAAACAAAATGATGCACTCGAAGAAGATGTCAATTTTGATTTCTCACAAGTGGAACCGTTAAGTTTGGAAAACGTCGCGAAGAACCGTGGTCAAGGCGGTCGATACGCGTTAGGTGAGATTGCGATTCCGGATTTGGATATGAAACTACCGATTTTCAAAGGGGTATCTAATTATGTACTGTCGTCAGGGGCCGGAACGATGAAACCGAATCAGAAAATGGGTGAAGGGAACTATGCCTTAGCGAGTCACAACTACTTTGGTGATAAGAAGATTCTGTTTTCACCACTGGTCAACGCAAAAGAAGGGATGAAGGTGTATCTCACGGATATGGAAAACATTTATGTGTATACCATTCAATCTGTGAAACAGATTCACCCGACACAAGTAGATGTTATTGACGATGTTCCGAATCAGAAGTTACTAACGTTGATTACATGTACGGACTTAAACGGTACAGATAGGTATCAAATCACGGCTACACTTACAGAAAAGGTATCGGCTAAAGAAGCATCAGAAAACTTGATTAAACCCTTCGACGTGAGTTGGACAAATGGAACTGAATAAAAAAAAAAGAAACACCGGGCTGAATAGCTCGGTGTTTTTGTATGTAAAAAAAGATAAGGAACCCGAAGGCTCCTTATCGAGAGTGTGTCAATCTTGTTGCAACAAGTGTATCAATTAGTTTTCTTTGTTGCTTTTCTTTTTGAAAGGTACGAGTCCGAATCCTAACAATGCTAGGATAACTCCTGCCACTGTGGTATCTGATTTTTGAACACCAGTGTTTGGTAGTTCTTTTGCTGAAACAGGTTCAACACTATCAATGATACGGTCGTATTCAGCTAAACGATTTTCTTTGGCAATACGTTCTTCTTCAATTTGACGTAAGCGAGCTTTTTCTGCTTCTTGAGCATTGTATTTCGCTTCTAATTCGTCAGCATTGTTTTGTAATGTAGTTGCTTTTTCTTGTAGTTCAGCTAACACTTTTGTTGCTTCTTTCAAGGCTTCGTCAGCTTTCTCAGCAACAGTTTTTAGTGTTTCTAATTTAGTTACGGCTGATTGATAGTTTTCATCAGCTTTTTCTAAATCTTCGATGTATTTCGCTTGTTTTTCAACTTCGAATACAGCACTTTGGTGTGCTTGAGTTAATTCAGCAATCAATGCTTTTTGGTCTTCAACAGCCTTAGTAGCTTCATCTAATGCTGAGTTCACAACGATACGTTCTGCTTCTTCTTTAGCTAATGAATCTTGAGCGGTTTTGAGTTCAGCTTTTGCTTCATTCAATGCTTTTGTCTTTTCAGCGATTGAAGCACGGTAACGGTCTACATCTTGTTGAGCTGTTTGTACTTGAGCAACAGCTTTTGCTAATTCAGCTTTCGCATCTTCTAACGCTTTTTGAGCTTTAGGTGCTAAGAATGATTCTTTATCTAAGCGAGCTTTTTGGTCAGTTAACGCTGTGATACGGCTTGTTAAATCTTTGACAGTATCAGTCGCACGTTTAAGAGCGTCTGCTGAAGTTTTGGCATTTTGTTGCGCGGTTGTTAACGCATCATTTGCTTTCTTCAAGTTTGCTTTTAATGTATCAATCGGATTTGGTGAAACAGATGTATCGAACTCACGCTCACGTGGTGTAGTGCGGTGTTCTAATAAACTTTTCTTCACGCCTAATACGTGTACGTGGAACTCGTTTCTACGTCCGTTTGTTGTTGTATCTGGTGTCACTGAGAAGGCGATACCAGCATAGTTCGTATCTCCAGCTTTTGTTGTGCTTGATACGTCAGCGATTGATTTTGCATGGTCGTATTCATATCCATTGAACATGAATCCTGAGAATGTATTGAAAATACGTTGGTAAATTTCATTTACAGTTAATTTAGTACGAGCGTCGGAAGTGGTGTATAGGTTTTCGTAATATTGACCACCCATTTTCTCACTTTGACCTTTACTTACAGGTAAACCATATTTCTTAGCAACACGGTTGATAGCGTAAGCATCGTGACCGATTGGAATTTCATTTGCCTTTGCACCAGCTTTTTGTAAACGGTCAGCTTCTGCGGAAACTCCGAATACGCTGTGGCGGTCAGCTTCATAACCACGAGCAACTTCTTCAGTAAAGCGACGCATTTCTTTGTTGTATACAGAACGTCCGCTACCGAATACGTCACGTACTTGGTTTTGTAAGTCTTCTGCATATTTTTCAAAGCGTAGTTTGTCAGCTTCTGACATATTTAATACGTCAACAACGCGTGATAATGATTCGTCTGATTTGTAAGGTAATTCTTGTTTAATCAATCTACTTAGTTCACCTAAACGTTTGTATTTCGTCATGAACTCAGTAACAGATAATGAACGAGAACCACCGTACATTTCACGCATTAACTGTGAGTATTCACGAACGTGTGGATTCGCATCATCGAAGAAGTTATCTGTTTTAGTAGCTTCTTTCAATGCGTTTTCTGCATTTGTTTTATCTGTTTGTGCTTTAGTTAATGCTGATTGGTTACGAGTATTTGTGTCAGTAGCGCTCTTTAATGTAGCGTCTGCTGTTGCTTTGCTTGCTTTAGCTTTGGCTAATTCTGAAGCATTTTCTTGTTTTTGACGATTCAATTCATTGTCATGAGCTGTTGCTTTGTTTAATTCTGTTTCTTTAGTAGCAACGTCAGATGCTTTCGCTTCTTTAACAGCTTGTGCTTGTTCTAACGCTTTTAGTGCTTTACCTTCATCAGTGCCGTCTAATGCTTTTTGAGCTTTGTTAACAGCGTCTTGTTTTTGGTTGCGTGTTGCTGTTGCATCTTGAACTTTCTTTTCTTGAGCGTCAGCTTTTTCTTTAGCGACTTTTTGTTTTTCTTCTTTAGTAGCTAAATCTGTTTTTGCATCTTCAACAGCTTTCTTAGAATCATTTACTTTCTTATCTAATTCTTTTGCTTTTTCTTTTTCAGATGCAATCTTTTCTGGTGTTGCTTCATCTTTTAGTTCTTTCTTTTTAGCAACTTCTTTTTCTTGGTTAGCAACAGCTTTGTCAGCGTCAGCTTTCGCTTGTTCTTTTTCAGTGACAACTTCTTTTTGAGCTTCAACTTTAGCGTTTGCTTCGTTGGATTGTTTACGAGCATCTTCTACGCTTTCTTTTGAAACTTCAGTAGTTGTTGTTTCTGAAGTAGTAGTTGCAACTTCTGGTGTTGCTGTTGTGGGTGTAGCGGTAGTAGGTGCTTCTGTTGATGCTTGAGTCGTTGTTACCGCTTCTGTTTGTGTAGTTGTTACGGCTTCAGTCGTAGGACTTACTTCTTCTGTAGTGTTCGTGAAACTGTGTGTAACAGAACCTACTTCTTCCGCATGGATTTGTTGGCCTACTGATACTAGACCTACGAGTGCTGTTGCGACAGCACCTTTTCTTAAATGTTTAGACATAATATGTCGTTCCCCCTTGGTGTTTTAAATTTTGTAAAGGTTGTTTCGTAAATGAAACAACTTTGTGTTTATTCTACACGAGAATAAGACCTTTTGTCCAATCCCGTTTTCGTAAACAGGGAATAAGAACTATTCCGTCAAAAACCAGCCCGACACCGCTAGGTGTGGCGAAGTCCAGAAGACAACATCACTTGAATACTTACATGATGTGTTTCTTGATTTTGTTTCTATTTTGATGGTACCGAGTGAGTTGTTTTTGTTTTCGGTTAGATAACGAAGACATATCTACAATGTTGATGTTCATTGTAGATGCCAACATAACATCGTAAACGTCTTTGGCACTAACGACAACAGGCGAATGTGATGTGCTTTTGTTTTGTTTGTATTTGGCTCTTTTCAATGGATACGAATCTTGAACGAGATTCTTTAGTTCGTATTCAGTGAGTTTCCCGTATTCTTGAAGCACGTCAGATACGTCTTGTTTCATTAAATGCGAAACGTTTGTTGGATCATTAGGGAAATGTTTCAACTCCAACGTGAGTCCATTTGGTACTCGCTGTAACCAGTGTTCGATTTCCTTATGGTAGGGTAATAGTTTCTTGTTTTCCTTTTTAGGATAGAACTGACCACTCACGTTCGATGATTCGTACCATAACAGTTGATAAGCATAGACATAGTAGAGTAACAAAGTCAGATGCAACTTTGTAACCTGTTTTGGTCTTTGGGATACGATGTATCTAGCAATCGCCAACGTGCGGTCAGGTGTTAGTTTGTGTGTCATAGTGATTCCTTCTTTCTTTTATGTATTATGATTTTAGAATAAAAAAGAACTACCCGTTAGAGTAGTTCCTTAGTTTAACGTCCTTTGTGATTGTGTGATTGGGTATAAAATTTGTGTTTTCAAAATGTTAAAAAGAAATTTGTAAAGAGAAAATTTTACTAGCTATTTCTATTGGAAGTGTTTTCGAGAAATATCTACATCATGCAATCAATTCATTAAAAAGAGAAAGTTTTTAAAACTGTAAGAAGTTGGCTCTCACACAACTAAGGACGTTACCATTCGTGTTTTGACATTGGGGGTCGGGGTACGAATGAAACCCTATACGGTACCTACGTCGCGAACGTAATGCGCTCTGGAACGAGAATCTCGAATTAGCGAGTACCGTTAACCATTGAATCACATAATCTTGTTCCTAACGGATGACAAAGTTGTTTTAGTTTATTGAAACATTTGCCGTAGTTCGACTCCAGAAGTGGGTTGATGGAATCTAGTAAACGGAAAATTGTTTCTTTATAGGCAACAATGATTCTGTGTCAATCAATGGCTAGGGTGCTGATAAGCACCTATAAGGGGCTAACACTGTGATTCCGCATAGCTGTATCTATGATGGAAGCATTGGTTCGGAGTAGAGCGAGCGATACTCCAACCAACCGTGTTAGACCGTGAGAAGACAAGAACACGTTCAACCATAAGGCGAACGTGGACGAAGGCTTCGGATAACGAATCCAAATGTGGATCATAATGAAGAACGAGTTTGTCCTTATGGCAAACTCGGATTCATTATGGGTGTTCCACTGGATTGCTCTCCAGTGGAACAGTATCCTTGGATTCGGGTTTGGATACACCGACGGAACATTCAAGAGTTTCACGAGTGAAACTCTGTGTACCAGTCGATGTAGCCAATCTCTGAGAAACGAAGGGAAACAAGGTGCTGGTAACAGGATGTTGGTTCCGTTTGTTTCGTATGTCTGGCTCCGTGTGACGAGTCACATCGGAACCAGACGGACAAGAGCAATTTTGCGAGCTCATGCGAGCAAAATCGAGCATCCGAAGGATGCGAAGTAAGGGCTTTTGACAACGAAGTTGGCAAAAGTGAAAACAACCGTTAAGGTTGTTTTCAGTGGTGTCGGCTATGCCGACCGACAAGACTCGGAACGAGTCTTGGAGCCACCACCCCTTATGCTCTTTAGACTCATCTTGGTGATTCACCTGTTGGACTCATCTCTACGTGCCACGAACCGCGTCATGACGGGGATAATCTATAGTTAACTATAGCGGAAACGAGTGGTGTATTTGCTTCTACTGCAAATTTTGTAGTCAGTATAAGCGATTTTGATACCCCGTGTTGGTTCATATATGAAGCAAGAAGGGGTGTCGAAATGACGGTTCGCAGTAGAAGTAAAATCCGCGTTTGGCTCATTAGTTAACTATAGGAATGATGTGTGGATTCAGTGAGTGGAAACGAAGTTTGAGTCAGGGGTGTGGAATCAAAACGCGAGTCCGAACAGGGTGTCGATGAGTCGGAAGCCGAAGGCGGAATCCATTGTCAAGGGGGTGCTAGGAATACGACGCACCGCCCCTTGACGCCCTGTGATTCCGACTAGGGATCACATTGTTTGGAAGCCGAAGGCGGAACGTGTGGTGGGTGTCCATGTGGGTACCAATCAGTGTACCACTGAGTGCCAAAGAAGGGTGAGAAAGTAGGTGAATCATCCCTTCGGGTACCCACTGTTTGGTACAGTGTACCATGCAAGGTGTATCATAGGGGTGTGTATCCCTTGCGTGTACCATAGCGTGTACCAATCATGGATTCAATGTACCATATGGCGCATCCTGTACGGGCGAACGCCCGTGCGATACGTACTAGGTGGTACAGGATATGGACTCACTGTACCATTCATGGGTACGTTCCACGGTCGGTGTACCGTGTGTGTCGCGTCCTATGGTCTGTGAATCAACCGCCTGCTTCCCAGTGGGAAGCGAGCAAGGCGGTGGCTACCATAAGCGACACACCGGTTGGTATAGGATGTGCGACCGAGTGTACCTATGGGGTACCAATAGTGGGGTGCCTTACGGGATTGGAACCAGAAGGGGGTGCTAGGAATACGACGCACCGCCCCTGATGGTTCCTTGGGTGGTACACGAAGGGGACGCTAGGAATACGACGCGTCGCCCCTGAGTGTGCCCGTGGGTACCCACGGTGGGTACACGATGGAACGTTGGTAATGCGAAGCTGGAAGCAAATGGATGATGCGATGGTGGAAACAGAATATCCCCGTTCCGGCACGTAGGGCGACTTATCCAAACGGATATGATTGATTGAGAACCGGTTCTGCTTCTTGGCGAGCCTATGTCGAACGGCATTAGGTGATTCGTAAGAGCGAGAAGCAGATTCGGTGCCCAGTGCGTGGATCCGTTACGAAGTCGCAGACGAGTGACGGATTCTGGTTGCAAGGTTAATAATCGAGTCATGGTGATTAGCGAGCCTCAGACATATTTTTGTTTCGTGATGGGTGGATGCGAAAATATGTCTGAGTGAGCGGATGGTCGTCGGTTATTAACCTTACAAGCGATTGCGCCTTACGCGTGCGTCGGCACGGGGATATTCTACGGACGGAACAAGGGTGCTTCGAAGATGCTACCAGTGTGTGCAACGTTAAAAAAGAAAGTACTCGTAATGAGTACTTTTTAAGCGATACCTGCGTATTCCACTTCTTGAACGTCAGTCCAGATTCCTAGTGCAATTTCGTAAGCGTCTAATTTAGTTTGAGCAACAACTGTTGCAATTCCGTCGTTTGTATGGATGTTGAATTTGTATAGTTTCATGATGATTTTCTCCTTTTAATGAATTGATTATTTATTGATTACTTTAAATTCTGCATAGACGATGTGTGTTGGATTTACATAGATTCCATCATCGCCAACAGGAATCCAAAATGGTTTATTGTTTTCATGACAATATAGGTATGTGTTTTCGTTGGATAGATTATTTATTTTAAATTGAAACACTTTACCATTTGACATAGTGATTGTAGCGTCGTTCATATTAAACTCACTCCTTATGACAATTCTCTTTTTACTTCCAGTCAATCAATCGGCTTGCTCTGCAAGCCCTTTTTTTAGTCTAAAACAGTAATCGGCATTGGTTTAGTTCCGTTATATGGAAGAACACCAACGAATTGTGATTTGAAATTCTTTTGTCCGATTTCGATTGCTTTTTCGCTAGATTCTGCTTTGATAAAGAAGCAACGGTCGATTGTATAAATGATATATGTTTGCATGAGTATACACTTCCTTTTAATTTTTATAATAATTTGTACAATTCTTGGATAGAATTAAATTCATGACCACTTAGAACAGCTAGTTGTAGTCCGTGGTTGAATGTGTCGATACCGAAGTAGAATGGTTCGTAGTTACCAGTTACTTTACATTCAAGTAAAACACAATGTTTCATGTCTTCGTCCGCTGAGTTTAAAGCGTCTAAGATGGTTGATGGCCCACTGAAATGTTGTGTTTCGTGGTTATCATCCGCGTAACAAACAAGACCAGTACCAAAGTGTTTTTCGAAGTTTTCTTGCAACCATTCTTGGTTATATGTTTTACCTATTTGGAATGGGAACTCTTGGATTTTTGATTTATCTACAATGTAATATACTTTTGTCATGATGATACACTTCCTTTGATTTAATTTTCTTCAATTAAACCATCGGCGAGCTTGCTCGCGATTAAAAAAGTAGAACCCGATTAGGGTTCTACGCGATTAAATCCAGTATAAGAATGTTACATCTATAACAAGCTCGTTTGTTTCAAGTGCTACTTGATGAGATGCTTCGTAATCCGTCATCGCTTCAACACGGAAAATTTCTCCTGAGATTGTTTTAACTTCAAACATAGCGTACATAATAATAACCACCTTTTATTGATTGTGTTTTTCTTCAATCAATCCATAGGCGGGTCTACCCGCTGTTTAAAATTAGGATAGTCTTGCACAAGTTCTTTAGGTAACAGTTGATGTGCAAGTGTTACAATATCTTGTTTTGTAAGACGAACAATATCTGAGTCATCCATTTCGTCATAGTTGTATTTGTTGTAATCACAATAGTGAAACTCAATAGCTGTATCTAAAATACCAGCCAGTAAGTCTAAATCTGGTTTTGATTGTGTCATTGTAATACTCCTTTCTTAAATTTCGATGATTTCGTATTGGACAAAATGGTCTTCATAATCAAAATCATCAACGAGATATTTTCCGTATTTATTACGTAGAATATTGAGTGCATTTTGATACGAATGTCCGATACCACCGAATATTTTTGGGTTTTTATTACTGATTGGAAGAATACATCCTGTGTAATCTGAATCAATTTCAGTACACTTACGATTGCGGTCGATAGACCATAATCGAGTTTGATACAAACTTTCAATAGCGTGATAATTTTGATTCACGCTATTTTCTGCTTCTAATACCTTAGGATTCAATGCTTGAAGCATCCGTACCCACGGAAAGATTGTTTTTGGGCGGTATTCTGGTTTGATGTATTTTACGTCGGGTACGTAAATACCACAACCGTACTGAACTTCTGCAAATTGTTCCATGTTGTGTCACTCCTTTCTATAACAACATGTGCTTGTAATGTAATGCAAAGATGTCGTCGATTCCTTCTAGGATAGCACTAGGGGATTTCGCGACAGACATGCAATATTTGTAAGTGACTCTGTATACATCACCGACAGGGTTTCGAGTATCTACCTTGATAATGATGTATGAACCGTCGATGTAACGTTGGTTTGAAGCAACGAGCGATGGTTCTTTGATACAGTTCGATGTTTCGTATCGAATGTACGCTTTTTCAGGTGTCACTTGTAACTTGATAGTATTGTGGTCTAACCGAAACTCGATACCAGATAGTGACCAATCTTTTGCTTCATTCACAATTAACAATTCTGGATAGAATGTGAGTGTGTTTTCTTGTTTCTGAGATAAGTCATATGTTTTCGAAACAAGTGGATGAATCGTGTCGTTGAATACCGTTGTAAGAATAGATAGAATTTTTTCTTTGTATGGTGTAAATTCAGCACAAATGATTTTGACACGATACTGCACTGTTGTTCCATTCGGATTAGGTACTTCGATTACTTGAATGAAGTTGTAATCAGCTTCGTCGAAGTACAGTGTCTTTAGTTTGATATTAGGTTTATCCATGTGTGATTAAATCCTTTCAACTAATTGTCTTGCACTAGAAATGAGTTGCGCGGTTGCAACATCAATCGTACTTGTTTTGAACCACTCATTGTAGTCTTCAATGTATTCCTTCGTGTGGTCGTCTAAAGACCATCTTTTTTCACTAGGGTAGTAACTTACGATGAATCGGTAACGAAGGGCTTCTTCGTCAATGTCTTCGTGTGGATATACATTGTATACTAAAGACTCTTGTGTGGTAGGATTCTTCAGAACTTCACCAGTGAGAGTAGAGCCTTTACGAACGCTTTCTAGTTTGATATTCAAGTAAACGTTCTTACAATTTGTATAAGTGACATTCTCGTAACTTTTCACTGCGCTGTTATAGAGATAAGTACAAATAGAACGTACTAGGTTTTCTGTTTCTTGGGTGACGGATACACCTTCACGAGTCGTAATCACCATTTCGATATCTTGATTCGAAACGATTGGTTGGCAATCGACATATTTAACGAAGATGTCGTTCTCCGTGATGGTTCGTAATACGGAATCAATTTTGTTTGATAGGAAAGTGACGAACGCATAATATAAGTGATTTGGGTTACTCATTGGATCATGTAATGTTGGCATAATTTTATCAGTCCTTTACTATATTTTTTCTAAATGATACGGTGAAAACCAGTATTCATTGTCGATTTGATAGGATGGAATGTTTAATTTAGGGTTAAACATAATATCTGTGATACGACGTGGTTTATCATATTGATAAATGAATGTATCCGGCATCGTCCAACCTAAGGGATAAGTGTTTTGTTCATGGTCAGGAATATCATGGATGACAACTTCATCACCAATATTCAAAGTTGGTAATGATGCGTGTTCTACGAGCGTCATTTCATCTTCAGGAACAAATCCAGCGATAGATGTATAGTGATGAAATTTACCTTTATTTCTGATTTTTGACTTTTTACTCATGATACGTCCTTTTTCACCATCTATGGATACCACATCGAATAATTGAAACTTGTCCTGTTTGTGTTTCTTTCGGTGGGTACTATCACCGTGGTCGATTTCTGTTTTATTGTCATAAATACGTACTGTTGTATAATGTTCGTCACCATTAGGCTTGGTAATAAACCAAATGTATCGTTTATCTGTTTCTGGGTAGTGGTGAACATGAACACCACCGAATAAGAATTGGTCAAATGGTTTGAGTTCTTCTTCTAATTGCGATTGGTGTTCCTTATAGAAGACCAACGCGTGTACAATTTTGTTTTTAATGTATGGTTTTTCTCTATCGTTGGATACTAGATTTAAGTCGATTTCCACATGAAACTCGATTTCTGCGAGAGTGTCTTGAATCACCACATAATACGCTCGTGGTCTATTCATCCGTTGGATACGAAATGTGAAATAATCAGGGATAATCGTGAGTACGAACTCTTTGATTTCTTTTTCATTCATTTTGTTACCTTCTTTCTTTATTTGATAAGGTCTTTAAAATCGAGCTTATCGCGATAGTGTAAATCATTGATTAACACTTGGTAAACAAGGGCTTCGATATGTTTTGGACTCTCGATAGAGTCAAGGGTGATACGTTCTTGTTCATAATGAATCGGACTACCTGCAACACCGGGGTGTTCGATGGTACGAGTTACTGCGATGAGTCGTGAGTCGGTTAAGATAAGCTCAACTTTGTTGTGCATATTTTTATCTTCTTCTTTGACTTGGAAACGGAAGTTATAATTTTGAATCCATTGACGTGTCAATTCATTGCGATACGAATCAAGAATCATGATTGGTTGTTTCAGCACGCTTGGAAACAGGGCAATCAGATCTTTAATGATGTGTTTGGTTTGTTTCCATAAGAGCGTTGCTTTGTCCACATCGAATTGTACACGTCGGATGATGGATTCATCTGTTGGTGCGTCTAAGTAGTCAATGACTTGTTTGAACTTGAATTGTGTGGTTTTGTCGATGTAGGTGATAGCTAACATGTTTTCAGATAGTTCTTCTAATTCTGTGTGTAAGTGATACATCGTCGCATACCGGTTCACGGTATGCGAGAGTTGGTTAATGGTTACAGTCATTTGGGATAACTCCTTTCTTATAGAGTTTGTAGAGTTCTTCGAACAAGTTTTGTTCAAAATCGTATGCAATTTCTTCTGGCGTTTGATTGACGATTTGATAAACTTTTTGATATATATCCGCGAATTGAATCTTGATACTCTCGATACCAACAGGAACGATAATTAAATGTTTCCAGTTAGCTTCTACGGTGTTTTGATTCAGTCTTACTGTGAGTTGATTGATAAAATCATTTAACTGTTTTGAGTTCATGTTTAATTACTCCTTCTGTGGCTATAAATTTTATCGTATAACTCTTGGGATAAATCATATGTGAATTGAGAAGCTACTTGTTGGGGTGTTTGTTCACCTATGAGATATTCTTTTTCGAACATGAAAAAGAGCACGTAGAATCGAATAAAGATTCTGTTATTAGGTGTATTAGTAGTGGTAACAACTACCCCTGTATGGTCGAAGGTGTCCATATTTTTGATATGTTTCTGAAGTTCGATACGAACTTGTTTTTCGAAGTCTTGTAAATCTTCTTTCTTCATGTGAGCACTCCTTTTATTCATCTTTAGCTTCTTGGATGTCCATATAAGCAAAATCATCAGCACTTAGTACAATTTCTTCGTTATTGTACATGTCTTCAGCTTTATAAGTTGCTTCCCAGAGCGAGTCTGCTTCAATTTCAATAGTTCTTTTTAATACTTCTTTAATTTCGATTTTAAATGTTGGCATAGGTGATTCCTTCCTTTCTATTCGAAAAACGCTGAACCGTCGCTCAGTGTGAATACGAGCGCTAGATTCTCACCTTTAACGATAAGTGTTTTGTTATCATTTGTGTTTTGTTCGTCAGCAATTTTATGACTTGTAAAACGACAGTGAACACCGCTGTTACGAAAGTCGATTTGGGATAACAATTTGTAGACAGCGTTGGCTATTTCAGGGTCTTGTTGTTGTTTTGTGTATAAGGATTCAACAATAGATTTTGCTGTTCTTTCTTTCATCTGTAAGCAATCCTTTCTATTCATCAAATGGGGTACAGTCTGCTGTTTCGAATACGAGTACTTTTCCATCATCGGTGCGTAACACGAGTGTTTCTTCACCGTTGGTGTAATGTTCACCTAGGATTGCAAAGTCGATACATTCAACAGGTAAGCCGTGTGAATCGGGTAGCATTGGTGAGATATACGTATCGAAACAGTGCTCACCAAAGGCTTCGAAACCGTTGTAGCAAACTAGGTTTGTATCGGTGTAATCATTGTCACGTAAAAATTCATAAGCAAGACCTACTAATTCAGGATGTTTGCTTAGTTTGATTAGTTTTTGTTTGTAATCAGGCGCTAAAGCTGGGTTTGTTTCTTTTTGTGGATTCATGGGTGAATCACGTCCTTTCTTGATTTATGATATTATTGTTTTTCTCTGAGAATAAAAGGTTTTTCAGTCAATTCTGGCATTACGTAAAGAGTAAACCAAACAATGAATAGGAAAAAGATAAACCAACAACCGAAAGATGCAATAAGTAAATGATGAGATTGATAATATCGAGCTCTGTTGTCTAGGTACAAAGCTAGTACAGCAAAAGCACATCCGATACATGAGATTAGGAACATCATTCCGACTGACATAATTGAATCACGTCCTTTCTGTTAGTAATCAACGCCTTCGATACCGAAGTGTTTTCTAAGTTGATACGTTGCGTCTTTCATCAACACGTTAATCGCAAGGTCTGTGATGTCTGACTGTTGATGGATGTCTTGAATCAAAATGGTTGATTCAGAGTACATGACATCATAATTGTTCTCGTTGTCATATAATGATGTTGTTGTATAGGCTTTGAGTGTATCCATCGTCAATATGAATGATACTTGATTGTGATAATGACCGATAACACTAAACATGAACGCTGGTGTGTTCACATGTTTGCGTGTACGTTCATCGAAGTAACGAGTGAGTACTGTTGGTTCTTTTAGTTCCGGATACGCTTGTTTCATGAATTGTAAGATAGGTTGTGTGTTTTGATACAATTCAATCGTATCTTCTAATTGCTTACGGATTTGGTATAGTGTTTCTTGTGCTGTTGATTCCATACCGATGTGTTGGTAGACAGGGTAATAGATGTCTTCATTGTCGATACGAAACATGAACGGATTGTTGGATTCAGATGTACTTAGACATTGAATCAAGAATCTTTTAGTGGTTTTTTGTACATCTTTGACCAGTTCGTGAACATAGTCAAAGAATCGTTGGTTGTTTAAATCTGGGTTGTATACCATGACGATTCACGTCCTTTCTTTATTTGAGTTTTTCATAGTGTGTTAAAGTAAATTGAATCATTCTAGTTGGGTCTTCTTTTAATAATTGGGTCACTATTTGTTTGTTTTTCGTTTCATAGGCATGTGCATCTCGAATCATACACATTTTTGTATCTGTGTCAGCCACACGAATCAACTGTGGGATGATGCTTTTTGGCCCGAAGTTTGTTAAGTTCACTTTTACATAATCAGGTATAGATTCCACGATGTAGTCAGGTAGGTTGATTTTATTGTATTTCATCAAACAATACGCGACTAATAAGTACGCACGTGGTTTCTGTGTATTATTATAATAATATGTCGTATAATCAATCATTTCTTGACTGGTTAATTGGCGAACGATACGGATTTTGTTTGTAGACATTTTGATACCTTTTATGTCGTAAGCTATATCGCCTAACAATTCTACTTCACAAATAATTGGTTTTTCGTATGGTAAGTAGAAGCGTAATGTATCTTCAATGTAGTTACACGCATGGAAACCTGTGTGACAAATTCGTGGTTCTTCGTCCATTTCGTATGTTTGTCCAACTTCGTATTGGAATCCACGGCATGTCATATCTGCTTTAAACGCTTTGTATGCTCTCATTTTTCTTCACTCCTTTAGGTAGAATTATGTATAAAAGAACTCATCAAGGCTATGGTAGGCAACACCCTGATGAGTCCATGATTCAACTCGGTCGATAGACCGTAGATGTTATGCTGGTAGTATTTCTAATGGATGGTTTGTAATCAATGCGTCTGAAAACCCGATACACCAAAGTAGAAATATCACGAATAAAAACAAACAACCAGTTGCTACGATGTGTAGAATACTTTCTGATGTAGATGACGCATTGTTGGTAATGATAGCTAACATGGTTAACACACCAATAATGATGGTGAAAATAAGCATAATGCTTGCTAAGAATGAAAACATGAATCATCATTCCTTTCTGTATGATTTTTAGTTGTCACCGTTTAACACACGGTCGATACTTTCTTTGTCTTGGTTTCGTTGTTGGATCATTGTGTCTAAATCATCTTTGTTGGTGACAGTATATTCAATTTTGAAATATTGTCTTTTCTTATTTTTTAGATAGACATCTGGATTGATAACTAATTTCTCAATGTGAGTATCTGAAACCAGTGTTACTTTTGTGATTTTGATTTGAACAAGAGATAAATCATCATCGTTTAATTCTTTGATGATGTTTGATGTATCTATCCATTCGGATTTCGTGCTAGTATCAACAGTTTTTGAAACAGAACCTTTAGTCAATTTGGCTGTTGTTTTATCTTTGACTTTGTTTAAGTCGTTTAGTGTTGTAATAGTGGATACATCTATGAAGTTCTTATCATCATTTATTAACGATAACGTGACGTTTTGTTCGTTCGTGTATAACGTAATTTCTGAATCCACGGTGTCTTGAGTCGTCACTTGGTAATCGAACCATGCCTTGCTTCCTTCGCGACTAGGTTTGTAATCATTTGGACGGTTTTGATAAAGAAACCCTGTATAAGGAATCGTACCGCCTAAACAAAAGATGGCTATCAAGATGGTTAGTTTGTTTTTACTGTCTTTTGAATCGAGTTCAATCCAAATGATGACTACCATCATCATAAAGATTAAAAATTCAATCATAACCAGTGTAAACGGGATACCTTCATGGGATACCAGTGCTTGTATCCATTCGGTTGGTAAGTACGCGTGCATGTCCATAAAATAGAACAAGAGCACTACCGGAATCGGTAGTGCGCATAGGACTTTTGCACGTTTAGATATGTTTCTACTGTGTTTGATGAAATAGACCAAACCGAAAACGATGACAAGATAGATGTGTCTAAGTATGATTTGTGTTGCAACAGGATACATGGTTAATCATTCCTTTCTGTGGATTCTAAGTTGTAACCGTAGATTCGATTCATCTTTTCGTTCACGATGGTTTTATGTTCTTTGGTTCCGTTATTGTAGATAGCACATAGGACAAGTTTATTTTCTTCTACGGCAACCATTTTATCTAGTTGTTTTTTCGTAGCGGAAAGAGCTACTTGTTCGCGAACCATGGCTGATTCATCGTGCATTAAGATGTTACGATGACGCTTTTTACCATAAGTAGCAACTTTTGCGCGAACTTCTTCAAGACCGTCTTTCACCAGTGTATCTAAAATGAGTTTTTGTGTGCTTTCTGGATACAACGGTGTGGTTCTGATAAGTTCTTGTTTTGTAGATGGATGTCCGCATTTTAATAGACGCTTGAGAAGGTCTGTCGAACCATGAATCGCTAATTCTTTTTGCTCGAAAGGTACGAGTTGGTATAGAATCTTGTCCGAGATAAAAGGTGCTAAGTTTGGATATGTGAGTAGAGCATATACCAACGGAAGAGATTCTAATTTTAGTTTGAATTGTTCTAATGCGTATTTTGTAACTTCATCTTCTGTCAATTCGCGTACAATTTTGATTTTGTTGGTTACAACTTTGTCATCAAAGAATCTTCCGTGAACCACATCACCTAAAATTTCGACTTCACAAAGAATCGGCTTTTTGTAAGGTGAGTAGTAACGGAATACAGTTTCTAAGGTTAAGCAAGCATGGAATCCACGCTCGCACATAATAGGTTCTTCTTTGATTTCGAACGTTTTACCAATCTCGTATTGGAATCCGCGACACGTCATATCTGGATTGAACGCTTTATAAGCCTTCATAATAGTTCACTCCTTCTTTTACATCTATGTTATGATATTTCTTCAATTTTTGTTCTGCTAGTTTCTTTTGTTTGCTGTTTCCTTGATTGCGAATACGGAATAGTACTTCTTTGTCTGTTTCGTGTTCAAGAATCGCGTCAATATCTTTTGATGTACCGTGATACACCACTAGGATACGGATTGTTGGTGACGGGTCGTTGACAAGTAGACGACGATGCTTTCTCTTACCAGAGTAAGCGATTCGTTGACGGATTTGCCAATTTTTAGTTGCAAGTAATTCTTCAACCATTTCATCTGTTCCGAAATAAACTAAGTCTGCTTTTACATGTATATGCGGACTGTTGACTAAGCGTTTGCGAAGTTTGTTCGAACCAAACTCCACCAGTATGGATTGTATCCACCATGGAAGGTCGAACAAATCTTCGTCTGAAATAGTCACACTTGGGTATTTAACCAGTACGTATGCGAGAAGCATTTGTTTCGCACGATGGTTTGTGTGCACGTATTGCATCGCAACGTCAACGAGTTCTTTCTTAGTGAGTTCACGAACGATTTTGATTTTGTTCGTTGCGACTTTGTAATCATCTTTGCTGATGTCACCTAGGATTTCGACTTCGCAAATACGTGGTCTGTCTTCAACAGGGTAGTAACGTAATACATCATGTAACTCCAGACACGCATGGAATCCCCACTGGCATTTGATTGGTTCTTCTTCCATTTCATACGTCTGTCCGATTTCATATTGAAAACCCCGACAGGTCATGTCAGGGTTAAAGGCTTTATATGCTTTCATTGAGCGTCACTCCTTATCTTTATCAAGGTCGATACCAAACAGGTCTTTTAGTTTCTGTTTGGCTTTTTTCTTTTGTCTTTCTGCGCCTAGTTGAACGATAGCAAATAGGACATTTGAATCTTCTTCTGTATCTAGCATCATATCAATCACCTTTGTGTTTCCGTATTTGATAACTGCTAGACGGATGTATGGGTCTGAGTGTTTGGCTAAGACCTTACGATGAGAATCTTGTCCGTATTCTGCTAGCGTGTTCAACACGACGAAGTTCTCATCGTGTAACAATAGGTCTTGGATGCGTTTATCTTTACTACGAGCGAGTGTTTCACGAACGTATGGATACTTACTGTGAATCAGTATCTTTTGATAGTGCGGTTTTGTCCATGTAGCAATCCATGATTGTTCCACTTCAGGTAGGTTTAATAAGATTTGCGGATCCATTTTGGTTCGTGGATACTTCACCATGAGATAGAGAAGAAGTTTACGATTTGGTTTGCCTTCATGGATGGATTGAAGGACTAATTGTTTCACTTCTTTTTGTTTCAATTCACGCACGATTTTGATTTTGTTCGTGACGAGCACACTTTTTATATCTGCATTTGACCCTTGGATGTCACCTAATAACTCCACTTCACATAATCGTGGGGTAGTGAGCACATTGTAGTAAAAGAACACATCGGATAGGGTGGTACACGCGTGGAATCCACTGTGGTATAACTGTAATGGTTCGTCTAACTGATAGGTTTGACCGACTTGGTATTGAAAGTCATTACAGGTTAAATCTTTGTTAAAGGCTTTGTAGGCTTTCATTCAAATTCCTCCTTTTTTTACTTGTTAGGTTTGCGGTGGTAATAAGTGTTGGTTAGTAATAGTCACGTTGTGTAAGGTTTTCAGACGTGTTTTTGCTCGTTGTCTTTGTTGTTTTGTTTTTGCGATTTGATAGATATAAACCAGAACGGATGCGTCTGTTTCGGTTTTAAGTATCGTATCAATCAGTTCGCTGTTGGCATACGGAAGAACCGCCAATCGTGTAGATGGGTCTTTGCTTTCAGCGAGTTGTTTGCGATGTGAATCCGTTCCGTATTGAGCAAGAGTAGTACGAACGTCGATACTAGGGTCAGACACAAATGTGTCTAGTTTAGTGTCAGATAGGATTCGACGTTGAATCAATCGCGCTCGTACCGATGGATACGGTGATTGCATCAACAATCTACCTATTCGCGGATTCGCAAGAATCAATAAGCTCATTTGTGTTTGTTCTGGGAATAGGTAAATAAAAGCTGGGGCAATCTGTGTTTCAGGATATTTCAACAACAAGTAAATCAGTAAATTTGAATCGAACTTTTGATTCGTTGCTGATTTGGTAAGTTCCGATAGTATATCCGCTTGCGTGAGTTTACGAACGATTCGTGATTTATAGATGATGACACGGGAATCATTTGAGAGAGTAGGATGGATTTTACTTTGAATTTCCACTTCTAAAATATGACGTGTTTTCAGTTCTTCCAAACTATCGGTTGTTGTTCTAAACGTATGGTTAAATACGTCAGATAGTGTTAAATACACACTATATTGTTCATTTAAAAAATAATTAGGACTAAGAATGGTTCCGGGTTTACACTCATCTTCGTTGTAAAACCAGTCAGGAATCCATGTGTAGCCTTTTAGGTTTTGGTTCATATTTTGAAACACTCCTTTCTGTGTTATAAAAATTTATAGAAATGGTTTAATTAGAAAATAATAAGAGATAAGCCAACCTAGAAAACTTAGTAGAAGATTAACTAGGCATCCAAATTTTCGAAACATAACTATTAACTCCTTTTATTGGTTATCCACTATAATGACATTTTCTAATCTATCAATGAATGGCTTCAATACTGACCAATCACCGCCTGCAAGACCACATCCAATACGTGCTGGTACGTACAAGGGTAGTCCTAACTCTTGTGCAAACTGACTAGCTTTTGTCAAATTCAACTTGAGTAAATCCATATTTGTATAACAAATATTCTTACGTCCAAAGTCAAATTGAGTGAAGCTATTAACGATGTATAAATCATCCGTAATTCTAAGAGCTTGACAGTAGCCTAAACGCTCACGCGCGTTAGGTGTGCGGTTGCAATAGGCATGGTAGGCTTGTTTCACAATAGGGTATACAGTGTATAATGCTTTAGCGACACCGGCACCCATGACATTTTGGCAATTTACTTGGTGCATAATGACACCTTTTGTGATGTGTGTAATATCTCCGTGTATAGTAGTCATAAACTATCAACTCCTTCGTATTTTTCATCCAACCACTCGATACAATCCCTTGTATCGTGAATGGATAAAAAAAGAGAACCCCGAAGGATTCTACTTTTGAAAATTCAACCATGATGTTGTCTGGAATGGCCCGTTTTCTTTCGCATAGAGTACCGCTTCATACGCCACACCATCTGCTGTTTCATTACCTGCAACACCAGAATGACCTTTGATATTTTTGAAGGTAATTGTTAGTTGTGGATGTTGTTCTAATAATGTTTGGATTTCTTGTAACATCCATTTAGATACAGGTTTCTTTGCTTTATATTCACCCGTACACCATTTACCTACATGTTCTAAATCATAGTAGAGTGTGATGTCTGTTGTTTCAGGGAATTTGTTCATGACTGTTTTTAATCCTTGAACAACAGCGATACATTCACCAGCGATGTTTCTTGATTCTAAGAACTCAGGTTTCTTAGAAGCACCTTTCCATGTACCGATGTGACGTTTACCGTCGAAGATGATGCAAGCACCACCGTAATAAGGGATTCCATCACGGAATGAGCCGTCTGTATAGCATGAGATTTTCATTGTTAACACTTCCTTTTCTTAATATTTTTTCAATCAAACACCCGCTTTGTGGTCACACAAAGCATAAAAAACAGATGAACCCGTTGTTGGATTCATCTGTTGTTGTTTTACTCATAATCGTAATGGTCATAGTCATCCGGTACGAACGCACGAAGGTTCTTATCTGGGTAATGTGGGCTTTCTAAGTAATCAAGTGATTCTTGAGCTGTCTTTGACACCTTGAAATTTGCATAGTGTGTTAATGATTTTAATAGCTCTTTGTCACTAGATGTGTAAGCAATCATTTGAATCACTTCTGGGTCAGTATCATAAATCAATCGCTCATGTAACGATTCATGATATGCTAGATTTTTACGTACTTCTATATCTTTGTCATAAATCATAAATTTTCCGATGCGTTCATCAGTAAATTCAAGCGCTAGACGTTTCCGGACGTTCACGGACGGATCGTTGATGAATTGTTTTTGGACTAAAGCGCCTGAAAAGTGAACAATTTGTTCACGTAATTGTTCGTCTTCGTCATGAACGTAATCCGAACGGATGAAATCGTCCACATGAGCAATTGCTTCGTATCTGAGTTCTGGGTTGCTTCGTTGTTCAAGAGCGAATCGGAATAAGTGTTCGTCTGGATGATTCTCAAATAACGCTCGTTGGTATGATGAAGTGAAGTGTTGATTTAACAACAAAGCGTGACCGACGTTATGTGGTAAGTTTTTGTTACCGATGTAACCATAAAATACCATGTTTGATTCTTCTTTTGTAACAGAAGGGAATACATATTCTGCATCTTCTGGATGGAACATACGTGCAACGTGAGTACGAAGACCTGTTTCCGCTTCATCATTCATGAAATGTGGAATGAAGACTTCTGGTTTTTGTTGAATCAATACTTCCAGTAAGTCTGGATAGTCACGGAACAACTCATTGTAACGCTTATCTAATAATTTAGAACTATCTATCACAAAGACGGTATACACGGCATTTTTCATCGCAAGGTATTTATCGCTAATTTCATGTTCGTGTTCATAGTACCATTCTGTTCCAGTTGCTTCGTCTTTTAAATCTTTGCATTGTTGCATCGACAATAGGGCATAGTGAAGCATATCTTCTAGTTGCATTTCTTCATGAATCACGACTTCAGCGGTGTGTTCGCAATAACGTGGGTCACGTGATGATTCATCATTGAAATCCGCGTCGATACCGTAGATGGTGTAGTTGCTAGTGAACTGTTGAAGGCGCGTCCAGTCCGCTGGTGTGAGCTTGCGTTCGGTGAATGGTGCCCACTTTTGACACAACGCCACGTAACGACGAAGGACTCCGAATAGGTATGCGTATTGGGTTACGACTGTGTTATCCTTCAAAGGTTTGTAAACATCACCTTGTTTCAAGCCTTTAGGTGCGATAACGAATCCTGAGTTATGATGGAATGTAAACATGGTTAGTCATCCTTTCTAGTTTTGTATTTTGGTTTATTATAGCATAAAAAAGAACATCTCCGTAGAGATGTTCGCTTTGTTACCAACTAATGATTCCAAAGTATTCCTTGGTTTCATCGTCGTACCATACACCGTGTTTATTCGTATAGTCAATATGAACTAATTCATCGAAATATTCATCTAATGTGTCGATGTGTACGTTACGTAACGTGATACGATGTGGTGTTGCTTTTAACTGTTTGAAATCTTTTGGTTTCATGTTCCAGTTCTCACGTAATTCTTCTTTCGTGAATTTATAAATCACAAAGAAATCAAAGGTTGTTTTTGTGATGTCTACATGACCGTATTCGTCAAACTGCCAGTAGATATTCACGAAATGTTCACCGACTTCGTTGAAGAAGTCAATGTCTGTTGTATCATAAGCAATCAATCCTAGACCACGGTTTGCTTTTGTTTGGTCAATCGAATGTGAGAGTAGGGGTTTGATATAATTGAGTGACATTAAGTGGTCTACTGCCACTCCGGATACTGCTTCAAAGCACGCAACGTCGAAACGTTGACGTAATGCTGTTTCTGTGAGTGGTATTTCTTTTTGGTGGTTCATGTACTGATATACCGATTTTAGCAAATTCTGCATTTCCTGAATCGCTGTGACTGTATACGCACTACTGTGATAGTAAATTGCGTTACTAACCGTACCTTTTACATAGTTTCTAATAATCAATCGTTGCCCCACTGTGAACAACTCCTTTCAGTTTTTTATTTCAATTTATGACTCGCTTTTTTTACGCATGTAAAAAAAGAAAAGCACCCGTTTAGGGTGCTTGAAGGGTTATTTCTTAAATTTAAGCCAGATGTATAACAAGAGTGGAATCACTACGATTGGCCCACCGACTGGACGCATTAAAGCGAAAACCCAGTCAGATAACGGTACTAAGATTCCAGCAATAAGAATCCAAAAGAAGATGATTTTCAACAACCATGTACCGAAGGTCACTAATAGTGAATATTTATATTGATAAACTTGTTTACCAGCTTCAATTTCTTTACCGACATTTTTCCAACTCATGGTCAATCACCTCCTTGGTTAATTTTATTTTATTTACTGTCATAGACCTATGAATCATCCCGCGTAAGCGGAATCGGCTTCTTTCCAATACTACCCTAGGGTAACCGTAGTTACCCCTCGAAAAACGTGACTAAGAAGGAATGTCCTTTCTTGAAAAATGAACCAACTTCTGATAAACTAGGCTCAAAGAATAAACTTAGATTGGATGTGAATCAATGGCACAAGAACAAGAAACTATCCGATACAGTCTACGATTAGACTCGGATACGCACGAACGATTGAAGTACTGGTCAAAACGTAACGGTGTTACTATCAATCAGTATATACAAGATGCGATTGAACGTCAAATCCGTTACGAAAACGGTGATTATGACCTACCAACAGCGGAACAACAGCGTGTGAATCAGATTGTTGCTGGTCAAGAAGCGGTGAAGGCTACTTTGGATTCCTTACAGAAAACGGTTATGAACGGATTCGACGCGTTAGTTGGATTGACTCGTGGTGATAATTATTTAATGAGTGAAGAAAGCGGTGAGATAGATGAGTGAGAAAGAGAAGCATATTGAAAATTTAGACGTAATCAACCGTCTAAAACCTGTGGTGATTAACCTACCGGGAATGGAATCTACGACTCCGCCAGTGGTAGAACAACCAACAGAACCACCAACGGATGCAAGTGATACGCTAGAACTACCAGAAGAATCAACAGAAGAACCATCCGATGAACTAGACGAAGTGGTACCTACAACGGTAGATGACGATGATTATGATACCAACATGGAACCACAAGGGGATGATGTGTTAGGGAATGACCCTGACGAACCAGAAGGGGAAGACGACGTTCCTGAACCTACGGATGTGGAAAACAGCGAACCTGCTGTGAATCATCCACATGTAGACGAAGAAGTGGTGGACGAAGATGTCACTAATCCACAACCAATGAGCAAAGAAGAACTACTTACGTCACTTGGATTCGTACAAGAAGTGTCACAAGAAAAAGAAACCCTACGGGTTGAAGAACTGAAACAAGAAGATGAATCAAAAAGTGGAACAGACAAATCGTTTAGAGAAGACGGTACTCCAGAATTTACAACTGTTAAACTTCCATCACCATTACTCCAGAAGGCGTTTGATAACTGGGGATTGATTATGGATACAAACGGACGCTCAATGGATAACGGAACAGCTACCAACCAAATGTTAGTGGTGTATATCCTAGCACGATTGGTCGGGTTGCGACTCAAGGATGTACCTGAGTTAATGGGGTATTCTACCATGCAAACAGACAAATGGACTGGTTTGTGTGATGTGATGCGTGACATTTGGCGACAAAAGGTGTTTCCTGTTGAAACGTATGTGCAAGCCTTGAATCAGAAACACATGCGATTGTTGGATCAACAACGGGATTCGCAAGCGTTGATGGCACAACAGTTCAAAAACATGGAAGAACATTATACGTTACTGGAAACAGCGGTGATTATGCTCATCGGTAAATCAGTAGGAACTGGTTCTCATGCGATGGATTGGGTGGATACAGGTACACCAATTCTACATGGTGCGAAACGTTATTTGGAACAAAGAAAAAAAGACTGAATAGGGGAATCCCTATTCAGTCTTTTGTGTGTGCACTTGTGGTTCGTAATCGGGGTTGCTCACGCAATAGAGAATATATCCTGTTGCGAACAACGCACCGTAACCTAACACTAAAATGAAATAATCTACGATTGGAAGAATGTTTCTTTCCATCGCTAGAGCACCGGCATACGTCAACACGCCTGCAATCGACATCATCGTCGCACCGATACCTTGACCAATTTTCATTGCTTTTTCTAAATTCATTTTTGAACACACTCCTTATTTTTTGATTCAGCAACATGCTCGCGTGGGGTACCCACGCGTATAAAAAAGAAAGAGATTCCGGATGGAATCTCTTATTTAGCGTCTTTTTCTTTTTCGCGAACTTCTTTCGCTTTCGCAACAACGCTTTCTGTTGATTTTACAAAGTGAATGTTTCCTTTTGAATCAATAATGTATGACATGATGATTATCTCCTTTTGGTTTGCAATTTAGTTTATTTTCCAATCATTAAACCGGGTTGTTTCCAACAACCCCTTTACGATTGGATCTGTAATGTGGGATGGGTAAAAAGAAAAGGTCTTCCGTCGTGGAAGACCTTAATTTTTAGTGTTTATTTTTTAGCTGATTCTAATAATTGAATGTTAGCAACGCGTGCGATTTGTTTGTATTCAGTTTCGCCTTTTGCGTTTTTGTAAGATACACTGTGAAGTGTGTATTCAACTTCAATCAATAAACCTTTCTTGATGTAGTCATATACTGTGTTTGTAGCACCAGCTTTGATGAATCCTTCTACTTGGATGAACTCAGCTTCACGCTTACCATCTTTGTTTTTGTAAGGGTTGTTCACCGCTACTGACATGTATACTTTCTTAGAACCATCTTGGTTGTCACGAATGTATAACTCTTTACTTACACGTCCTACTAAAAATCCTTTGTTCATAATTATTTTCTCCTTCTGCCTTGAGTTGCAAGGTCTTTTTAATATTTTTTTCAATCACCTAACCGGAATGTGCACCACATTCCCTTATAGGCTACTAGATTTGTAATGTTAGTGAATCTTTTTCTTGTCTTTGACCACTTCAGGAACTTTTGTTTCTTCGTCGATGATAACGGATTGACCGTACATCAACGCATGGATTTGTTCCATCTGTTTCTCAATCTCTACGGCTACTTGATGCCAGTAAGATTTGTTGCTTAGGGTAGCGAATAGGTCACAACTTGATTCAGGAAGGTTGTAACGAATTGGAATAATGTCATCATATTCGTCGATTTTGTAACCATACGCACGCATGTGTGTGTATGCTGAATCTTCTGTTTGTAATTGATTCAATTCTTCAACAGTTGTTTGATACACCCACGCACGTTTGTCGGGTGCTACGTCTAATGCGATGATAATTGACCCGTTGATAGAGTAGGGTTTCTTTGGCATAGACTTAAAGATGGTATCTGCGTATTCAGATAATAGGTCTTGCCAGCTTTCGTAAGTTTTTGAATAAAGTAGTTTCATAATGGGATTCTCCTTTTTAATGAATTGTTGGGATGTTATTTGTATCCATATAGTAATGAATCATATGTGCTAGTTGTGCGATGTCATGGTCACTGTTAATAGTATGATGTAATTCAGTGATGATTCTTACAGGTTGATGTGGAATAGGGTATTTCAACACATCAAAAGATACAATAATCATGATGGTAAAAATCTGGTTTTGTTCATCATAATAAATATCAAACGTTTGTTGTTTGATATGTGGTTTATCTACGTGTTCATTTATCACTGTGAGCGTATCTTTTTGATTATAGTGGAATTGAATTGTTCTATCTGTGATGATGTCTTTCAGGTATTGGAATAGCATACTAAACGGGATTGATGGTGTAGCAAATTTTATCTTTAAATGTGGTTCCTTGTAGTTCATGATACATTTCTCCTTTATATAGAATGAAAACCAACTTATTCACGCGATAAGCTGGCTTTGTGTTTTGGTTTGCGATTGTATTGTTTCTTATTTTTGGTACAAGATGCACCTTTACGTTTCAAGTGAAGAAACATCATCATTTCTTCGGCGTCTTGTATCTGATACTTAGTAGATGGTTTAAACTTCACGAATGGGCACTCCTTTATTGTGTTACGATTGTGCGCACAATGTCATCACAATGTGAAGCAATCGCTAATTGGACTGTTTCTAACGAATCAGATGTGCGAATAATCATGACTGGTACGTTATCTTCGTATGCAATCACTGGATTGTGATATTGGATGTCTTTTAATCCGCTGATAGCGTCTAACATTTCTAATAACGAAGAATAAGCCACGTCTGTGTATGTAATAATCTTAAATGTGTTCATGTAATCAAATCCTTTCTTTATGTCATATCTTTTGTATGATACCATAAGGGTGTACGAATGTACACCCTTAACTGCGGAATGAATCGGGTTCAAGAATGAGTAATCGTTTGTTTTGTTCTTGACCGATTTTAACAGCATTTGCTGTTCCGCCAGTGGTATCTCCATTGTAGATACAAATCAACACGTCACACGGGGTCACCATGCCTAGGTTACGCATATTCAAAATATACGGATAAGATTTATTCGGATTTTGAATATGATACGTGTTGATGGTTTGTGCTTTATTCAATAAGGAAGACCAACGTTTGGCATCCAACGGCTTCCACAAACTCGATTGACGAAAATCTGGAATATCGGCTACGAAACGCACGCGTGTTGGGTATTTCTCTTGCATATCTGTGATAGCTAACGCCCACACGGTATCCGCACCTAACGCAAGACCGCTGTGACATTCAACGATTTCAGCTTTGTCTAACGCGTTGGTGATTGCGAGTACCAAACGGTCGTACATCTTCTTATAATATGGACGTAACGTTTGGGAAGTAGCGGATTCGAACAACTCGTAGCCGTCTAACTTACTTGGTCTGTGCCCTGTAAGGGCGATAGTAATTTTCTCTCTCATTATTGAAACAACTCCTTAAAATAAATTTCAAACACCACACCGGTTCGGGAATCCGAACCACGATGTGAAAAAACCGAGTCGAATGACTCGGTTTACAAGTATTGGTTCACAAACGCAATCGAACGGTCAATCTGATCTTTAGATTGCGTGATTCCATAAGTGGAATCCGGATAATCACAATCACATAACACATACCGAACAATCATCAGATACAATCCACAATAGTTTTTTCCTTTCCATAAAGAAGGTTCTTGAACATACGGATGGGTATGGTCAACACCGATACCGTAAAGCGAATCATACGGATTCGATTCAGCAAGGATACAACCCTTGGTTTCTTTTAGTTGGGATAGTAGGGTAGGGTTTTGTTTGAATTTCTCAAGGATACCCCGAAGAAAAATCGCATGACGTTTTCGTTCCCACACGCTAGGGTCGAAGTTACGTACTTGTCGTCCGAATCGTTTATAGATAGTTTGATTCACATAAGAATTAGAATTAGCGGTATCTAGGATTTGCTTTGCGATAGCTGTATCATTAAACAAGACTGCTTTTTGATACATCACATACATTTCGACAGACGAATACCAAATACCGTCTACTACAAACTGAGTCAGACGTAGATTACTAAAATTACGATTCTCTTTAGACCAAAATGGAATTACTTTTCTTTTCATATTTATTCACAACCTTTCACGAATTTTCTCGGCAATCTTTTGCCGTGATTGTTGTGTTTTCCAATTTTAGTGTGATACAATAGAAGAAATAATACTATTATCTCATTAAAGAAGTAAAGAAAGGAATGATGTTATGAAACAATTTGTTATTGTTTTAGATATGGAAACAGACAAATTGAGTATTGTGGATAAATCCACTAGGGATATTGTATCCAACGTGTATCGGTATGAACCAATCGCTTCTGGTGATACGTTAGAAGAAGCTACACGATTGAAAGACCATATTGAAGAAATAGGGATTCAAGCCTATTTTGATGAAGTGATTGTAAGTGCAAAGAAAGGATGAGTGAATTATGAGCGAATATAGACCGAAATACTCACAAGCGGAATTGATGTCCGTTTTTGAATCCGTATTGAAAGAAGTTACATGGGCACAATATCCATGGGAAGATGAAGCACCTAAGAGTCCGTTTATCTTACAAAGAGAATCAGGTACATTTACGGATACGGATTATGATTTTACAGTAGCGAAACATGTCTTTCGATTGATTAGTAATGATAAGAAGAAAGATACGATTGAAATTACATTTTATGAATCCGTGTTGTATCCAGCGTCAGTTAAGGACGCGCCGGATTATATACCAACAGAATGGAATTTGGAACCACGAAGTTTATTTAACGAACCGTTTTATACATCATTGAAGTTCAATGATTTACCGGAAGTTCCGATTAGTACTTTATTTGACCCGACGGATTGTTATGCTCATTGGAATGGATTGAAGAATGACCCTAAAGAATTATTAGATATGAAAGCTAATATTCAACAAAGTATCATGGATTTAGGTTTCCGTGTACCACAACAATTAAACAAGTATTTGAATTGGGGTAAGGAAGAACCAGATTTTCGTGTCGAAGGGATGATTGATGGGGATATTGGTATCCATCAAGATGTAGATGAGTTCGGGAAACGATTTGCTAACTATTATAAACGTATCCCACGTCACGAACGTGATGGTCAAATGTTTTATGTCGTGAAACCTGTTGATGGTGAAGATAAGGATGTAATCTTTATCGGGATTGAAAAAGATACACCATATGCGCACGACGAAGCATCGGTACGGATGAACATTTACAATCCATATATCTTGGATGCGGATGGGGAAATGATTGTATCTCGTAACGGTGGATTGTCACTGGATGATGAAACCATGTGGCAAGCCTGTGCGGTGAATCTACATGCGATTCAAGAGCATGAGAAAGCAACGGATATGCAAAAACGATTGATTGAGCATATCGTCAACGTGAACGTACATGGTCACATGGCTTATATTGAAGATGGACGCTTGTTCCATTTTGTTCCGAAGATTCCGAGTCAGCTTGAATCAACCAATACGGTAGAAGTGGTGACATTTTCAGAAACATTGTTCCCTGTGATTCAACCGATGTTTGTAACACAACAAGACGAAGAATCACCGATGGTTGTTCGGGAATCCTTTAATACGGAACATGTACCACCAACGATTATGACCTATGGTCAATTCGAGAATTTTTCTGAGTTTAAATCCAAATTACAAGATGGATTGAAGGCAACGCCTGTAGAAGTAGCTCGTAAGAAAGAACGAAAACCTGAACCTACAATAGAAGATGATGGATTTGAATTAGAGTAGAAAGGATGGATAGAAGAATGAGCGATAAAACATATAAGCCTAAATACACACCGACAGAAATTATGACAATGATGGAAAAAGCGGTATGTGCTCAAATGAACGCAAAACCAGCTTGGGAAAAAGATGATAAGACTGATTGGGTGTTAACAAGAACGACTCGTTCTGAGTTTGTAGAATATGGTGCATCTGATGATGTAGTACATGATTTGATTTTGCAAGGGTGCTCTAAGAAAACATCTGGTCGAACAGTTACATTGTCGTTTACAGAGAATCCTGATTATGTGTTTAATTATTTTGATAAAGACGCTACGTTATTAGTAGGTTTTACAGAACTACCAGACGATGCTGATGGTCGAGAAATGCGTTCTGATTTTGAATCACCGTTTACTACTATGGACGTAGTGATAGATAGTAAACAAGTCACATCAAAAGGTATTGAAGATGTGCGTATGCGTGTTTATAGTGATATTAATCCGGTTAACGTGGATGGTTGTTACGTAGAATGTAAAGAGAATGATACATTGGATCTTAAACGTGGATTGTGGAATCCAGCTAACCAATTAGGTTTGTTTGATACAGCATGTAAAATTGATTTAGAGTATATGTTCGCACCAACTATGTACAAAGAGTGGTTGAATAATGAATATTATGTCACGTCTATGGTGGATGCTAAACATTTCCCTTATGGGCGATACGCGAAAAGTATTGGTTTCGATTGGGTACCAGACAATGCTGAAGATTTGTGTTTTTATAAATTAGAAGCGACAAACGGGGTATCGGAACCTGTGATTATCGGTGTTGATAAATTGAACCGTGATAATATTCGTGTATACAACCCTTACGTGTGCGATGGGTATGATTTTAATAATGACCCTGTGTTCACACGATTATGTGTGAATCAGTCAGAAGAATTATTACCAGAATTGGTACGTGGTTTTGAAACAGAGAAGGGTGACTTAACACCTACTCAAAAACGAAGTATTGTGGATGTATCTTATATGAACGATAATGATACTGATTTTCAATATATCACGTCTGTACCGGAAGGGTTGAAGGGTACAGATACGATTCAAGTGGATGTACACGAATTTTTAGAAGATACTAAGTCGTTGTATGTTACAAAAGTGAGATTAACAGATAGAGAAGATTTCTTCCGTGTACGTGAAGCCTTCGATGTGAACAATGTACCAGAAAAGATTGATTCTTATGGAACATTCGATTCCTTAATCAAGTTCAAACGAGCGTATGAAAAAGGATTGGAACCGACTGTGGTACACATCGGTGTTAAGAAAGCAAAAGAAGAACCTGAGGTTGAAGATGACGGGTTTGAATTAGAGTAACCTTTATGGTTACTCTTTTCTTATGTACCACTAGGTGTTTTCTTTTTGGTTGCATTGTCATCCTTTTTATGGTATACTTGGTTCATAAATCAAGAAAGAAAGGGTGGAAAGCGATGGATAAACTCTCAAGGAAACGTTTCAATGTTCCACAAGATGACATCGTAGTGAACAACTGGTGGAAAGCACAAACACATCCGAGCGTAGCGTTACGGACGTTGATTAAACACCATGTTGCGAGTTGCGGTGGACAGATTTTTGATACGTTGAGTATTTTTGATGAATTATTCAAACTCAATGGTATCACTCCGTATCCTGCTGTGGAAGGCGAAGCGATTCCTGATAAGGCGATTGCAACAATGATGAACACACCGAAGGAAGCACCTGTTGTTTCTGAAGTGAAGAAAGAAACTCCGAAACCTGAACCGAAGGTTGAATCTCCTGTGGAAACATCATCGACACAACACACGCAACAAGTGGTGGAATCGAATGATGATGTCTTAGATATGGACGCAATCTTTGGAAGGTAATTACTATAGAAAGGAAGATTAGATGACAACAATCATTAAAGCTGGTTTGGACATCGGTAATGGTTATGTAAAAGGGCTAATCGCTGGTGAAGGCGGAATCACGACTGTGGATATTCCGAGTGGTGTCGCCTTAATGACACGACAAAACCCGATACCAACACCAGATGGACAAGCGAAAGAAGAATTGTCAGATGTATTCAATGTATTGGATGCTTCATTTGTAAGCCCGATGATTTCTGACAATTATCGTCGATTATTTGGTAATCGGTCACTTAGTGCCGGTGGTGCGTTTCAAGAATTTGACGTGCTTGGATCTTTAAGTAAGGCACAACAACCACTCAGCAAAATGCTCGTGTTGGGGTGCATAGCCGGAAAAGTCTTGAAGGATTATGTGGATAAAACAAATGCACTTCCACCAGTAGGAACGCATTTGAAAGCGGACGTATACTGTGGACTCGCATTACCGATTACGGAATACATGCAACATCGTGTCACGTATGCAAACGAGTTTTTAAATGGTGCGCATACAGTAGTGATTCATAACTTTGAAACACCTGTTTCCGTTACATTAACGTTCAAGAAAGTAGAAGTGATTGCAGAAGGGGCGAGTGCTCAATACGCAATCGTTGCTAAAGGTGAACCGTTAATGAACATCATGTTACAAGATGTGCGTAAACACGGTGTCGCACTCGAAGGAATCACTGCAAACGATGTACTCCGAGCACAAGACACGCTAGGGATTGATATTGGCGAAGGAACTGTAAACTTCCCTGTGTTCAGTAATGGACGATTCAATACCGATGCAAGTATGACCTTGAATAAAGGTTATGGTTCTGTGTTAGCCAACGCTTTACAAGCGATGCAAGAACAAGGATTCAACGGTGGATTTTCAAGTCGTAAACAACTTGCTTCTTATTTACAACATGAACCGAGTCCATTGAAACGAGCGCACTATGAACGTGTGAAACGATTCGTGGATAATGAAATTGAGTTCTTCGCTCGTGAAGTAGCTGAAAAACTAGGGCATGTATTAACGCGTGTTGGGGCATCCACTGAAGTGATTTATGTATACGGTGGTGGTGCCGGTGCTGTGAAAGAAATGTTGTATCCAGAATTGATTGCAAAAGTTCAAGAAATCTTAGGGGTTTCTGAATTTGCGGTGTTGTATTTGGATTCAAGATATTCACGACATTTAAACCGTGAAGGATTGTTTATCGTTGCCGATAAGATTGCTTCACGAAAATAGTTATGTTATGATAGAAAAATAAAAAGAAAAAGAAAGGAATTAAAAATAATGATGAAACGATTATTTGCAAAACAACCTAGAGAAACAAAGGCTTACGGTTCAATCCGTAAGACGAAGAAATACGGAACATGTGGTGTTATCCTAGCAATGGGATTCATCGCCTTTGTGAATGGTGGTGTGGCATCCGCTGATGAAGTTGCATCTGCAACAGAAACTGCTGTAACCACACAAGCACCAACTCCGGAAGCGACTCCGACGGAAGCACCTGTAACACCAACGGAAGCGTCAGCGGAAACAACTGCGACTCCAACGCCTGAAGTCACTCCGACTGAAGCGTCTGCTGAAACGACAGCAACTCCCACTGAAGCATCAACAACTCCAGCGGAAGAAACAACAGCGACTCCAACTGAATCAGGAACTAATGAAACAACAGCCACACCAACAGACTCAGCATCCGCTGACACAACTGTGGCACCTACTGAAGCAACTCCTTCAGAATCTAAAGAATCCGTGGAAGAAGTACATTCTACAGACTTAATGTCTGCTGTTGAGAAAGCGAAAAGTTTAGACATCAAGGTTATTGAAAAACCAACCGTTGAATACAAGACAAAAGCTGAAGCGAAAGCGGATGAAGATGCGCAAATCATTACAATCGACAAAGCTATCGCGAAAAAACAAGCGATGGATAGAGAGCGTAATCTTATTATTGAGTTCAACAAAGTAAACGCTGAAGAAACAAAAGCGAAAATGGAAAAAGCTGGATTGACATATACTGGTGACTTTAATAAGGATAAAGCGACAGTGGATGCTTACAATGAAACAGTGAAAGCCAAATACGAACAAGCAAAAGCTGATTATGAAAAAGTACTTGCCAGCAATAAAGAAATCATGGAAAAACATGGATTGACTTACACTGGTAACTGGGAAAAAGACAAAGCTAGTGTAGATGCTTGGAATAAAGCGAACGCTGGTGAAAAAGGCGAGTCTGGGTTAACAGCAACAGCAAACACTACATTTGAAGCTGTATCTGGGGCTACTAAAGTAGATGCGCCTAAGATTGCACGTTGGTCAATTCAGGGATACAACGGTGAAACAAACACGGATGCCAACTTCGACAACGTATTCCTATTCGACGATAAGACTGGAACTGCTGAAATCAAGGTTAAAGGAACATCACACGGTGATGTAACATTACGCTTCTCAGGAATCACTCCTGCTGGCGGTTCAGGATTCGCTCGTTCTTACGTAGCTTTATGGTCAGCACAAGACGGTGGAATCGGATACGGTGTGTTCTTGTCTGCTGGTGAAGGTGACGCTAACGGTGGCGGTGGCGTTGACGGTCAAGGTGGCGGTGGCGCTATCAACCAATACCTAAGCGACAGACAAGGTTGGATTAAAAACGTGAAAGTTGAAGTTATTACAGATGCGGATGATGTAACAGATGTAACATTAAACGACATTGATAACATGCAATATGTTACTGTTGATAACGGATTAGACGGTGCTTCATTGTCTATGGGTGCAAATATGTCACAAAGTGGTAACGTGTTTACTGCCAACGATAACGATAAGAGTGATAGCACTGCTGGTGTCCTTGACTCAAATGGGCTAGGATGGTCTTACGCGAAAGGTCAGAAGATTCAATTCTCATTTGACCACACGAATACACGCGACGATTCATTTTCGATCGTTGGTGGCGTGTTCGGTCGTGCTTCTCAAAAGAAAGTAGCACCTATTGAGATTGTAAAAGCGGAAGAACCAAAAGCGGAATACTTAACAATCGAAAACGATAAAGTATTACCACAACTTCAAGAAATCGCTGTTGAATATCACAAAACAACAGTGAAAGAAGAACCTGTGACACCAACACCGGGTAATCCGGGTGAACCGGGTCGAAAAGAAAACGTGTTACCAAATACTGGTACACAAGATAACTCATTAGCGATGGTTGCTGGGGTTATCGCGTTAGGTTCTGCTGGGGTATTGATGTTGAAGAAACGTCAAACAGCGTAAAATAACCAATAGAGTGAGTCGATACGATACGGATTGTATCGGCTCTCTTTATCGTAACTATTAGAATCATTTTAAAGAAAATTGTTCAACTTGCTTGATTTTTGAATCAACTTGTTGTATGATGATGGACATAAGGGAATATCATTCTCTAAGAAAAAGAAAGGAATGTGATACAAACATGAAACAAAAAAATAAATTTTTATTAACATCAAGCGCTTTGATGCTTGGAACATTAGTAGCGAACGGGTCTGCTTTTGCGGATGAAGTTCAACCAGCAACACAACCTGAACCAGTGAAACCTGCTGAAACAACACAAGCGAGTACAGAAGGCTCTTATGTGGCTACACAAGATACAACTAAATTAGACAAACTTGCGGAAGAAGTACAAGCATCTGGTGGGAACGTTGAAAAAGGGGAAGCAAAAACTGAGTATGTATTAACTCAAGAAACTGCTGACAAATTAAACGCTGAAAAGCAAAAAGAACTAGATGCGAAAGCGGAAGAAGTGCAAAAACAAGTTGATGATTACAACAACTCATTAAAAGCATATAATGATAAGAAAACAGAATTGAAAGATGAAACACCTATTGAAGAAAAGAATGGTGATGCGTTATACGGTAAAGTAGACGAATCTAAACGTAATTCATTAGATTACTACAAATCATTCGAATTAGTGGCTGAAAACCGTAACAACGATATTGATACAATCGTGAAACCAATCGGTTGGTACGATGATACTAAATTCGAAAACGTCAGCGCGAATGCTGTGACTGAAACAGCGGGTGATGGACGTACACAACATCGAATCTCTAACATCGAAAAAGGTCAACAATTCTGGTTACGTAACGTTGGTGAAACGAAAGAACATGGTCAAATCGACGCTTTAGTGACGATTGCTGAAACACCAGAAAACTTAGGTGATGATACAATTCGTCACGATGTAGAGTTCTTACATGGTGATAGCAACACTTGGGATATTCACGTATACAACGTAAAATGGTTCAACTTCCATGTTGACTTCAAAGATAAAGCTGGAAACGATGTAACATTAGCGAACGCAACTGTTGTTTCAGACGTGGACTGGAACCAATCATTCTCTATTGATTACAACCGTACTCAATTTAAGAACGTTATTCCTAAAGACAGTGGATTAGTAGAATTACCAAACGGTGTTGTACATCATGATAATCCAGAAATTAACGAAGGATTCGATAATGTACAAGCAATTCCTAAAGGTTCTTATGTATCTGCTGGTATCGGTAATCGTATGACTGTACACATCGGTACATCACACGCAACAACAGGTACTTCAACAGAAGAATATACTCGAATCTTCAAAGAAGGTGACGGTTCTGGTGCTGGATACGGTGTATTCGGTGGTGGTACTGCACTTCGTGTTACAATCAAACCACAAGCGTTAGCGATGGGGTATGATACAGTGAAGTATGAAGTCATCGGATTGAACCCTGAAAAGGCGATTGAGAAAACTGCTGATGGTGAAAACATCGATGGTGCAACGATTGATCTTAATTCAACATTCGTTTATCATTTGAAAGGTGCGTTAGTTCTTGGTGAACGTAAAGAAGCCTTGAACGATTACGCATTTACAGATGACTATGACGAAAAAGGTGACGAATACCAAAACAAATACACTGCTAAATTAGTGAAAGACGTGACATTAAAAGATGGTACAGTATTAAAAGCTGGTACAGATGTTACTAAGTTCACTACAGCGATTGCGGAAGATGGTAAGATTACAATCTCATTCAAAGAAGATTTCTTATCAACTGTTGCTGATGCGTCTGTGTTCCAATCAGACGTATATCTAGAGTTCAAACGTATTGCGGTAGGTACATTCGAAAATACTTATGCAAACCGTATTAACAATGTAGACCACAAGTCTAACACTGTTAAATCAACAACTCCAGAACCGCAAAAACCAGAGCCACAAAAACCTGTGACTCCAACACCAACTCCAGAACCAGAACAACCAAAACAAGAATTACCAAATACAGGTTCTCAAGATGTAACACTCTTACCTGTGTTAGGATTGGTTGCTTTGGGAAGCGCTGGATACTTAGTGTTACGCAAAAAAGAAGTAGCCTAATCAATGAAAGAGCCTTGCACCTGCAAGGTTCTTTTTCTTTTGACAATCATCCTATTCCTATGGTATGATAGGCACATGGTATTGAGAGAACCATACTTCCACCTGAAACATCTTCTGGATTCCAGAAGGTGTTTTTATTTGACAAATCGAATAGAGTATGGTACGGTCATAGTACTCTTTGATATTTTGTGTATTTTCCACATTTCTGGAATCGCAATCCATTTGGATTGCGATTCTTTTTTATGTCTGATACAGATTAAGTTGGTTGATATATGAACCAATCTATGGTACAATGAGATAGAAAAATAGTTAATGAAAGGATGGATGTCAACGTGATTGGTATTCTATTTGAGAAACCAGATGCGATGCGTGACGGGATGAAAGCATTCGGGGGTTCACAAGGAACTTTCAATGGTGAGAATTTCGTAACGGTTGCGTCTGTGGGTCATATTTATGGTTACGATACTGATATGACCAAACAAGTTCCAGCACACTTGAAAGACAAGTATAAGAGTTGGGATTTAGCGAATCTTCCATGGGAATGGCGAGATTTGATTTGGAAACGAACGTGTACAAAACCAGATGTCGCAAAACGATTGAAAGCCACATTATCAAAATGTGATGAAATCGTCATCGCAACAGACTATGATGTAACAGGTGAAGGTGGGTTAATTGCTGGTGAGATTTTAATCGAGCTAGGATTGACGCATAAAAAAATCTCTCGGATGATTTTCTTCGATGAAGCACCTACAACACTTCAAAACGCCTTTATCAATCGTAAGCCGATACCTAATATCGAAACGTTTGATGAATACGTACAAGCGGAAACAAGAGCAAGAACCGATTTTCTAACAATGCAATGGGTTCGAGCTTCATACGCGTTAACAGGAAACGTATTACGAGAAGGACGACTTAAAGGGTTTATTACGTATTTAACGGTATCACAAACCCGTGCTCGTAGAGAATACGTGAAACAAGTCCGATACGAGAACCGATTCAAAGACGAAAATGGGGTTATCTACAAGAAGAAAGATGCACCGATTTATGATACACAACAACAAGCACTGATGAATCAAACCTTGAAAGAAAGCGCGGTTGTGTTCGATAAGGCTGAAACGCGCACCAGTGCACCACCGAAGTTAGTTAACTTGGCTTCATTAGGGGGTATCTTAGCGAAAGCGAACTTCGCACCAGCCGATGTCAAGAACACGTATCAGAAGATGTATCAAGCGCATTATGTATCTTATCCACGTACTGGTGACGATACGATTACGACAGAGCAATTCAAACAGTTGTTACCACATTTAGATACGATTGCGAATCTTGTCGGTGTGGATACATCCTTGGTAACAGTACGTACACCACGAAGCACACATGTGAAAGACAAAGCTGGACACGGTGCCAACCGTCCGGGGGATAGGATTCCTTCTTCGATGGATGAAATCCGCACGCAATATGGTGAATTAGGGGTTCAGATTTACACGATACTCGCTAAGAGTTATTTAGCGATGTGTGGATCTGATTATGTCTATGAACGTCAAACAGGGCATCTAGCACAAGATGAATCCTATGTGGGTAGCGTGAACATTCCTAAAGATTTAGGATTTAAGAAGATTCTGGACTGGGATAACGAAGTGGACGAAGCATCCCGTGGGATTGGTACTCACGCAACAGCGATGTTAGGCGAAGTGGTGAATCCGAAACCGAGCGCACCTACGATTAAATGGGTGACAGACCAGTTGAAGAAATACAACGTGGGTACTGGTTCGACGCAATTAAGTACGATTGAAGCCTTGGTAGCACCAGTGAAGAAATCATCTGCTGTGAAACAGTTGTTCAAACAAGGTAAGGGCGGTTTACTCATCCCGACTGAGTTTGGGGAAATGGCTTATGACTTATTCCGTGGAACACAAATCGAAACCGTGAAGGTTACAAGCGATTTGATTGAACATATGGAAAAAGTGAAGAATGGTGAAGCTAAAGGCGAAACCATGTGGGATAGTGTGAAACCGATGTTATTATCGGATATTGAAATTATGAAAGCAAATGCTGAAAAATTAAAGAAAGAAGGAAAAATTACGATGAGTGAAAAATTTGAAAAGAAAGAAAAAGTATCAGGTGTATTCGCACCAACAGGGGAAACAGTGTCATTTAACGCCAAATGGTCAACACATGAATTTACAGAAGACGAGAAACAACGTCTATTGAACGGTGAAACGCTTCGATTAGAATTACCATCTTCAAAAGGTGGTACGTATAAAGTAGATTTACACTTAGGTAAAGGCTCTTTTGATGGAAAAACATACTTTGGTGTCCAAAGTAATTTCGCAAACTCAATTCCAGAAACCTTCTGTCAACATACATTCACACCAGATGAACGTGCGGAACTTGAGAATGGTGGACGAATCTTCGTTGTAGGGTTAGTCGGTCGAAAAGGAAAACCGTTCGATGCGTATGTTTCATTTAGTGACAAAGACGGATTGAAATTAGACTTTAACTAAAGAAAGGACTGAATGTTTATGGTAAAACAAGCGTACAAGATACCTACAAACATTCATAACTCACGATTAGATAACGAAATCCGACTCTCAACGAATGATAACTCATTGGAATCGAAACCGATTAGTTTACGTTCGTTAATGATTTATATTTTGAGTCTATTCGCACTTGCGTGGACTATGAAGAATACCTTCATGGTTCATGCGATGCTTCCGGTTCAAATCCTGTTCGGACTCGTGTGGTTATTGATTACTTATTTGTTAGGAAGGTACGAAAAAACAAAAGAACTCGGATACATGCGTGTTATCGGATTGTTTGAGTATCTCAATCCAGCACGTAGACGCGTTCCAACACGTTTGAGTGATGATGCGGATCTATTTGCGAACTTAATCGGTGTTGATTTAAAAGAAGAAGAAGTCTTAGGAAACAAGTTCTTATTCCTTCAAATGCAAGACGGAAGCGTCGGTGTGGTGTATCGAGTGGTTGGTTCAGGTTCTGTATTATTATTCGAAGATGATAAGAATCGTATCTTAACAGAAACAGCCAATTATTATGCAAAATTAAAACCAGAATGGACGCACTGGAAATTAACCAGTCATGAAGCACAAAAGGTGGATACTCAGTTAGAAGCCGTGCGTATGAAACGTACATGGTGGGATGAAGAATTAGACAAGGATATTCTTGAGCGCTTAGACGAACAAGAAGCAATTTTGAAAGAAGTGGTAGGGGCGAAACTCAAATCCATTCATCAATATATGATTCTCTCATCAAAAGACCCGAAACACTTACGTCAGTTACTATCATCATTTGTAAACGAAGTGGAAACAAAAGGGGTTATGGTACAACGAGCGGAAATTCTCGGTAAAGAAGATGTTGAAAAATTATTTTCGAAACTGTACAAAGGGGTGTAACGATGTTCAAAAAGAAACTAAAAAAATCAAAAACAACTGACGTTAGACCTTATGTCAAAGGTTCGTTTTTAAGGAACATCAAACCAAAAACAGGTTATGTGTTCCATAGTGATTATTTCGAAGTGGAAGGGAACGTGGGAACCATCCTTTCTGTTTTTAACAGCGAAGGAAGTGACATTCCATTGCCTCCTATGTGGGGTATTTCGATGTTAAACGTCGAACTACCACAAACCGTTAAAATGATTTTATTAGAACAAGCTAACCGTTGGGAAGACAACTGGGTTACAAAACACTTGAATATCTCTGAAGATAACTTAGACATATCTAGTCAAACGGATAAAACTACAACGGATATTCAAAAGAAAGCAACGATGCGTTCAGACATCGAAGTGATTGCGGACGAGATTCGTAATGGGGATTCCTACTTGAATGTCCATTTCCGTATCTTATTATACGCACCAGACTTAGATACGCTAGATGAAGCGGTAGAAATGCTTGAACGTGGATTCAAGGATTCATTTAAAACAGTATCGGTTGCACCATATCATGGGGAACAATACAACGAACTCCATCGTTTGTTTGTTGACCATGAATCCAAACGAAATAAAGGTTTTGGGTTCACTAGCTCTGAGTTAGCTGGTCAATACAATCTTGTAACCGCTGGGTTAGCGGATGATGAAGGTGAGTACGCTGGACAAATGGTTGCGGATGTGAATACGAGTGCTATCTTGTTCGATGTGGACGGTTATTTAGATAGAGTAGTTGTGGCTCACGAAGAACAAATCAGCACAAAAGAACGTATGAGTATCTCACACGCATGGGGTGAAAAGATTATGCAATCTGCGTTAATCAATCGACATCGTGTCGCTGAAATGGTGCTTGCACCGATTGATTTAGAGAGCTTAGGACATCAATTCCCGGACAGAACGGTACATATTGATCTTCAACGTGGGGAAATTAACATGTTCGAGCCGTTCGGGGATGCGAGTGACCCACAAGACTTGTTCAACCAAACACGATTAAAAATTGAATTGATGGTTGATATTATAACTTGAGTCAAGAAGATGTATCTATCGTGAATGGTATCTTAGACGAGTTATTAACCAGTTTCTACATTGACCGTGGAATGTGGGTGCGAAACGCTTCTCGTAACTCAGAAGGGGTACGTATGAAGGATTTAGTTCATAATCAAGTACCTGTGTTACATGACTTCCAGTTATATGTAGACCAGAAAGCGACTGAGATTCTTAATAGTAGTAAAGCGGAATTTAAACAAAAGTCTTCTGAAATTATCAAG
>ERZ772909.143-NODE-143-length-50038-cov-28.032571_pt1 | contig 50038 bp, 45 predicted proteins | sample MGYA00511137_ERZ772909 | MGnify/ENA primary metagenome ERZ772909 (study PRJEB29015, sample SAMEA2738095) | human oral metagenome | biome: human oral; feature: human-associated habitat; material: saliva | place: China | collected 2270 ... | reverse complement strand
ACCCGTGACCCCATGCGTGACAGGCATGTATTCTAACCAGCTGAACTAACGCACCATTGGGTTTGCTAAGAGAAATTGACTTTGCAACTTTGATGTTGTTGCTTGTTGTTCCTCGTTTGCGTTTGCAAAGGAAATACATTTTTCCGAATCTACCAAATTATCTGCGAGTTTTTTTTGAGAAAAGTGCATTTTTCTCGGATATTGAGCCTTTTTGGCGCATATCTGTGGAAAAAATACAGATATACGTCCAGCATCCCGCAAAAAATAAGTACCTTTGTAGGTGAATTTCGTTTTGCGCATTTGTGGTTAGTTGCACGTTTAGCAATAAGCTCTATCCAGCGAAGTTCCTAAATACGCTCCTCGGTCTTGATGTAGTTGGAGGCTATCGCTTTGTGTTTTGCAAAGTGCGGAGCAAAAGCCTACTCACGGCCAACAAGCACAAAAACAATAATGAAAAGTCTCAGAGAACTCTTCCGCATAGGCTATGGGCCGAGCAGTTCCCACACAATGGGGCCACGCTCTGCCGCAGAACAATATCTTCAACGTCACTCCGATGCACAATGCTTTCGCGTCACACTGTATGGCAGCTTGGCTGCAACAGGAAAAGGTCACTTGACCGATGAGGCTGTTCGAGAAGTTTTGGGTGCAGAGCGCACTGAAATTGTGTGGCATCCTGAGATTGTGCTGCCTTTCCATCCCAACGGTATGAAGTTTGAATGGCTCGATGCGCAAGATAATGCCAACGACGCCTGGACGGTCTACTCAGTGGGGGGAGGTGCATTGGCCGAAGAAGGAGATTCCGCCCAAGAGTCGCCCGACGTCTACGAATATAATCGCTTGAACGACATCATGAAATGGTGCGAAGAGCGAGGAATGGACTATTGGAGTTACGTAGAAGCCCGAGAAGGACGTGAAATCTGGGATTTTCTGCGCGAAATCTGGCAGGCGATGAAGGATGCTGTTGAAAGAGGTTTAGAGCACGAAGGAGTTTTGCCTGGTGAACTCAACTTACAACGAAAGGCACCACGCTATTATATAAAGGCACTTGGCTATGGCAAAAACTTACAATCTCGCGGTTTAGTCTTTGCTTATGCACTCGCAGTGAGTGAAGAAAATGCTGGCGGAGGTCAAATTGTTACTGCGCCTACGTGCGGATCGTGCGGAGTTTTGCCAGCAGTCCTTTATCATATAGCCAAAAGCCGTCAAGTTAGTGAAACACGAATCTTGCATGCGCTAGCCACTGCCGGTTTGGTGGGCAACATTGCCAAAACCCTAGCCTCCATTTCAGGAGCAGAAGCCGGTTGTCAAGCCGAAGTTGGTGTGGCTTGCGCCATGGCAGCAGCTGCCGCAAATTACATTTTTGGCGGTAGCTTGCAGTCCATTGAGTATGCTGCAGAAATGGGTTTAGAGCATCATCTTGGTATGACGTGCGACCCCATTTGTGGCTTAGTGCAAATACCCTGCATCGAGAGAAATGCTCACGCAGCCGCACGCGCACTCGATGCCAACATTTATGCCACGTTCTCCGAAGGCATTCACCATATTTCTTATGACAAGGCAGTGATTGTGATGGGAAAAACGGGAAGAGATTTACCCTCTTTGTATCGCGAAACCTCGGAAGGCGGACTAGCCGAAGAGTATCACAAATAAAAACGAAGTCGCTACTGTTTGGAGGTAGCGCATTTCACAGATAGTTTAATGTGGTCGCTGCGTTTCGATAAACAGATGAAACGCAATGCTACCCTTATTTTATTGAGACATCAACCCATTATGGCTGGATATTTAGTAGACGATTTGCGCAAAGTAACGACACATCGTCTTTTAGAAATGAAACAACAAGGCAAGAAAATTGCCATGCTCACCTCTTACGACTACACCACAGCCACCATTGTGGACGGCGCAGGAGTGGATTGCATACTTGTTGGAGATAGTGCTAGTAATGTTATGGCCGGCAATGTCACAACCTTGCCCATCACCTTAGACCAAATGATTTATCATGCACGCTCGGTGGTGCGTGGTGTAAAGCGCGCCCTTGTGGTCTGCGATATGCCTTTTGGTACTTACCAAGTCAATGCCACTGATGGTGTGCGCAATGCCATTCGCATCATGCAAGAAACTGGGGCCGATGCGCTCAAACTAGAAGGTGGTGTGGAAATCATTGACACAGTGCGCAAGATTTTAGAAGCTGGTATCCCCGTAATGGGACATTTGGGACTCACACCACAGAGCATCAACAAATTTGGCACCTATGCTGTCCGTGCTAAAGAAGAAGCAGAAGCAGCCAAACTTTTGAGCGATGCTAAAGCTTTGCAAGAAGTGGGCTGTTTTGCTATCGTTGTCGAAAAAGTCCCCGCTTCTCTCAATGCCAAAGTGTGCAAGTTGCTTGAGATTCCTGTTATTGGCATAGGCGCAGGAGCTTCCGACGGACAAGTGTTGGTTGTCGACGATATGCTCGGAAAGAACAAATCATTCTCTCCAAAATTCTTGCGTCGTTATGCGGATCTCCACACAATTATGACTGATGCCATCGGACAGTTTGTGGAAGATGTGAAGAGTTCCGATTTTCCGAATCAAAACGAACAGTATTAAATGCCTGCCTATGTGGCTTAACTCTCGATATATTTTCAAAATCCTCTGTTTGGTGGGTGGTCTTTCCTTTATGGGAATCGCCACCTATGCTGACCGCAAGCCTCGCAGCTTGGCAATGGCAGAGCCATCCGAGCGCATAGTGCCAGACGTCTTGCCCAACAAACCTAAGAAAAACTCTCAGGCAACGGTGCAGATGATGCAAGTGGCTCGTGGCAATAGTCGTGTGAATACAAAATTTCGCGAGGGTATCGACGTCAGTCGTTATCAGGGCGTAGTAGACTGGGCACGTGTGGGCAATGAGGCCAATGTTAGTTTTGTCTACATCAAAGCCACGGAAGGAAGTAGCCTAGTCGATCCCACTTATGCCTATAATATAGCCAATGCGCGTCAAGCGGGATTGAGCGTGGGAAGCTATCATTTCTATCGTCCAAAGGCGAGTGTCGATGAACAAGTGGCCAACATGACCTCTGTTGTGCTGAAATCCGATCAAGATCTCGTGCCGCTCATCGACATTGAAACCACAGGTGGAGTGCCCAACGACAAGTTCGTGACTGATCTTCAAGAGTTTGTAGAGCGCATCGCCGCCTATTATGGCAAAAAGCCCATACTCTACACCTATCAGAACTTTTATAATCGTCATCTTGTCGGCACATTCAAAGGCTATCATTGGGTGATGGCAAAATATAAAGACGAAGTGCCTTTGCTCACGGACAATGTGGACTATATGATGTGGCAATACACACAGACCGGCCGCCTTCCCGGATTTCGTGGAAACGTCGATCGCATCCGTTTGATGGGCACTCACAGCCTTTCAGTCTTAGAAATGTAACAAGACTTTTATTTACTCAAATCGGTCATTAGATATTTGCTTTTTGCAATTTGTTCCTCTTTATCTGTTGTTGAGGATTTTGCGAAAAACAAACACTCTAATGACCGATTTGGGTTCATTATAGGCAGCCCGAGATAGTCACAAGCAATGGAGTTGCTATGTTTCCCGACAAACTTTGCCCTTGGTACAAACGTCCCCTCTTCAAAGAGCCAGGTCGTTAGCTCGGGTTGCGACTCTCTATTAGAGAAGGAGCCATATCGCTGTCAAAGTAGGATTTGACGCTCCTATTTTTACCAGCTGGTAATTGGGCGATGGATATTCTCCCAATAAACCGCTATCCTTTTATCAAATCCTATAATTTGTTCAATATCTCTATCTATGGATATTCCCAACTTGGGGAAGACATAGAAGAAACCTCGCTCGATGACCTGCTCTGAGTTTCGTAAAAATTGCACTATATCCCTTGCTTGTATCAAAGTGCCTCTAATCTTAATTTCTGTATCGTGACGCAATTTGATATTCACTTGCCCCAATGTACCATCATAAAATGACAGTAAAGCGGAATCAGTCTTGATTATGTTTTTGCGAATATAATTCTCCACCAAGAGACCTGTTCTTTCCTGAAATGCATATTCTGTATCCCCAAAAACAAAGCCGTTAATAGATTCGTAGGGAACTACGCATATTGTATTGTTTACATCAAACTTACGAACAAAAGAATCTACATACTCTTTTTCGTAATCATCTTTTAGATAATTTGCGTATAGTAACACCTCAGAGAATTCTTCTTGATCTTGGGATACCGAAAGAACCAAGTTGATAGATGGAAATATAAATCCATCTATTAGTTGATTGCCATTATGTGCTTTTGCAAATTCATCTATGCATTTAGGTGAAACGAGTGTACCTAAAAGTTCTATTTGGTCTACTGCCTGGGTAGAGACTGTCGAGACTCTGTTGTTCTCTCGCTCAATATAGTATGTGCGTCCATTAAGATCTTTCTTTGAACAGGAGTGGATACGGCCCTTCCCTTCCTGTACTAAAGCTCGAGCATCTTCCTCCAGAAAGAGTTCGTCCATAGATATCGACTGAATCTTAATCATAATCAATGAAAATATTTTCTTGTCAGACGTTTGACCTCCTTATTTGTAACTTGCTCAGCGGTGTGTAGCCAAAGAGTCTACTGCGTTATGTGTACACACTTTCCTCCTGATATGACCAAATCGTTCCCGCGATTTCATCAAACTTATTTACAGGAAGCCTCTTGAGTTGGATTAGAGACTTTCCACCATTCCAGTCGCCAAGCTCGGTCGATGAGTTTATACTGAGCAGATAAGGAAATGTTCTCATCAATATCCCACCGCAAGTCTTGCTCCTTGACGCCATCAACATCTGCAAAGGTCTTTAAGTTCGGTGGACCAAATTGTGCCATCGTTTGCTCGTAGGTGTAGTTTTCAATAACTGATAGCCTCAAGCAACCATCCTCATCAGGTAACCAAAGATGCTCTATGAGGAAGAGACGCATATTTTCAATCAAGTCTTCCAAGACTGGCTCCAAGGTCGATAGCTTTTTCTTGTATCTCCTGAGTTTATCACAGAAGAACGGAAAGAAGTATCGCCCCATAATCAGTCGTTGCATAGATTTATTACGCTTGTATTGAAGAAATTCTTCTTCTGGCATCATTAAATCAAATCCTAGGCAATTATCTTCTTGATCAAACCGAACCTTTGATCTAATTCCTATCAAAGTATATAGTGCCCTAAAGCAGAAGTCAAAGTCAAAATCCAGATGTGGGTACTTGACATTGAGTATCTTAGAGAAAGTCTCAAGCTCATCATCTATTTCACTAACCATCAAGAAACTAGCCGAATCTGATTGTGTCGTTATCTTACTCATATTTATAGTTAATGGAAGCATTTATTCCCTGCTGGTATCTTACCAAAACGACGCTTAAACTTTAAAATGTAATTCATTGCGATATTCTGGAATGATTTCTTTGCCGATTTATTTGGAGACATAACTAGTCCTTTTTATCTCTCAAACATACCACTATAATCAATCTCAGATAAGTCTCTAACATAAGAAGATGGTATCTCTCTAACTGGAGTTAGGTGAAGGAAGAAGCCATACCTCCCTACATAACGACTTTGATCTAGACTTTTTGCTCCAATTATCTTGAGAGCATAAAGTCCTCTCTCAAGGTTAAGACGAATACCTTTACTAGATTCAATCAATTGATCATCCAGAAAATAAGATGATGGCAATGTATCTTGATTTGCATACAAAGAGTAATTCCATTCTTGCATGGCTTCAAAGTTAAATACCCAAACATCGCCCTTCAAAACATCTATGTAGAATTCTCCCCATTCTCCTAGAATCTCCCAATCGGCTAAACACTCTTCATTCCCATCCATGAGAATATCAATGTTATAATCATACATATGAATATGTGGGATTGGAATAAAAAAGCCCTTCATAAAATATCGTTGGATTCTTATCAAAGCGTGAGAGCATCTTCTTGCTTCTTATTTTGAGAGATTTTCTCATTTCTTCGAACCCTAATACAGAGACAATCGCCAATCCATAGCCCATCGCTTCAACGTGTGTAATCTTCATTTTCTGTGACATTAGTACGTAATATTTTAGTTCGTAATTTTAAAATGCTTCTGATGTCGAGTTTTCGTTGCCAAACCCGATTACCTGCTTCATCATAGGCAGCCGTTGGCGTACCGATGCGGTCGGCTACCTGGGGACATTACTCAACAACTCAATCATATATTCCCCTGTATGAATATGAAATGCATCATCTTGGTCAGAAATAAAACATCGAATACCAACATCCCTAACTATATTTAAGTTTCTCTCTAGGGATGTTTTCTTCACTTTCATCCAGAAATATATCTCACAATGCGCAGCTGCATCTACATCGATTCGAACTGTTTGCACATTCGAGATGTTATATTGAATGTTCCTATTCATAGGATTTATTGTTTTATGGCGATTCTTATCCACCCAACATTAGAGTCTTTTGCGTGAACAATCGCTTGCACACGCAATAATCCCACTTTGTGATATCGCAGGTCTTGCTCAGCTATGTGTAGCTAAAGAGCCTACTGCGCCATATGCGAAAATACACACTTCTCCTGATATGGACAAATCTTGCCCGAAATTTCATCAAACCTTTTCACACCGCTCTTTTGTTTAGTATATCCTCTCTCAATTGAGTTAAGATGAACCCAAGGAGATTTTCTCCCTTCCATTTAGAGGGGATATACAATTCTGGGGTATCCAAGTCCATCCCAACTCCCCAAATCTTATCAGTAGGACTTGCTTCTACCAGTAGCGTACCTTGAGTTGCAAGTAGAATTTCAAGCAATTCAGCATTCTGGGTAAATTTTAGATAGTTCCCTTTATATACAATGCTCTTTTTCTCTTCATCCCAAGTGCTTTGGTTAAACCCCTGTATCTCTCTCCCCAGTTGTTTCTGCTTCCTTGGATTTGAAGTTTTGAGTATCTGCATCGCTGTTTGATTGTCTCCAAATAGGATTGCTTTTTGGAACATCATATATTGTTCTGTTGAACTAAACCTGTATTTCTCATCGAAAAAGGAGACTTTATGCCATTGAGAGAAAGGGTGAGCTGTATGATAAAAGGGGGTGAGTTTGTGGAAACGCACTTGCTCGCCCCAGACATTATAAAAGGCTTCTTGTGCCTTACTATCTACGAATGACCTAACATTGTAAAAATCAAATAAGCAAACAACATCCTCCATTTTTGCTTGATAAAAGGGGGTAAGCATATAAACCTTATCACAAGCACTCATCATTGGGGATGCATTAGCATTGACAGCCGCGCCATAGCATAGTAGCCCCCAGCCATCTTGAAGTAACTGGTCCCTTAGAATTTTAAATACCTCAAAGAGATGCTCTCCAGAAGCTGTAAGGCCACAGAATGAGCTTTCGACCTTTAGGCAACTTATATCCACCTCTTCATCATCCCATACGGAAAAAGTAACAGGTAGACTTTCATCTGTAAACAGGTTTACTGCTGTAACATTATATACTTCCATATCATACCTCAATGTAAATTACTAACCTGGTCTCCCCCTTGTACTCCTTGTACTGAGGGTAAAATAGGCTTGTCTCTCATCCAATTGCTTAAAGCCCTTTCCAGGAGCATATTTGACCCTTAATCCCCGATTTGTTTTGTGTGGGTTGGACTATTTCATAGCTTCCAGCTGCAGCAACTCATCTCTTAATTGTGCTGCCGTCACAAAGTCTAATTCTGCGGCGGCTTTCTTCATAGCCGCACGCAATTGTTCTATGCGTTCACCACGTTCTTCTGGAGTAAGATTGTGTGCAGCAATTGTTGTATTCTCCTTTGATTTACCATAAGCCACAGAGGGTTCTGCCACCATACGAGGATTTTTACCTTTTTCTAATGCCGCATAATACTGTGCACCGCGCAAGGGAGCACTAGTCGCTTGAGCCGCTTCCGAACGTTCCATTCCCATTTTACCTAATTGGCTCACGGCATTGTTCTTCTTCACTTGCGTTGGCGTAATGCCGTGTTCCTCATTGTACGCCATTTGTTTCAGTCGGCGACGGTTGGTTTCATCAATGGTCTGTTGCATACTCTCTGTTATTTTCTTGGCATACATAATCACGCGCCCATTGACATTGCGCGCTGCACGTCCCGCTGTTTGCGTCATACTTCTACGATCGCGCAAGAAACCTTCTTTGTCTGCATCGAGGATGGCCACCAAAGCCACTTCTGGTAAGTCTAATCCCTCGCGCAATAAATTCACTCCCACCAACACATCATAGACGCCAGCGCGCAATTCTTCCATAATTCTGACGCGCTCCAAGGTGTCTACGTCCGAATGAATATAAGCCGTAGAAATGCCTAGCCCAATCAAGTATTCGGTCAATTCTTCTGCCATACGTTTCGATAGGGTAGTCACGAGGGTACGCTCGTTGTTTTTGATGGCGATGCGTATCTCTTCCAACAAATCGTCCACAGGGAAATCGGTGTCGCGAACTTCGATGGGAGGATCCAACAATCCCGTGGGACGAATCACCTGATCTACATATGTTCCGCCTGCTTGCTCCATTTCATAGTCGGCCGGTGTTGCACTCACATAAATCACTTGGTGTGCCAGTTGTTGAAATTCTTCAAACTTGAGGGGGCGGTTGTCCATAGCCGCAGGCAGTCGGAAACCGTAATTCACCAAACTCTCTTTGCGCGATCGATCACCGCCATACATAGCTCGAATCTGTGGCACACTTACGTGGCTCTCGTCAATGATAATCAAGTAGTCTTCGGGAAAGAAATCGAGCAAACAATAGGGGCGTGTGCCAGCTTCTCTACCATCAAAATAGCGCGAATAGTTTTCAATGCCCGAACAGTGGCCAAGTTCGCGAATCATTTCAATGTCATAGCTCACACGTTCTTCCAGTCGTTGCGCTTCCAAGGCTTTTCCTTGTTCTTTGAACAAAGCCACTTGTTGCACCAAATCATCTTGTATTTGGCGAATCGCGATTTCTTGCGTTTCTTTGCTGGTCAAAAACAAGTTGGCCGGATATATTTTGTACTCATCGAAATTGGCTTGTCGCATCCCCGTGATACCATCGATTTCTTCTATCGAATCAATTTCATCATCCCAGAAGTTGATGCGCAGCACGTCATCAGAGTAGGCGAGAAAGACATCCACCGTATCTCCCTTGACGCGAAAATTACCACGAGTAGGTGCGACATCGTTGCGCGAATAGAGAGAGTCTACCAAGCGTTTGAGCAAAACGTTCATTGCAATGCGTTGCCCCATTCTCAAAAGAATCACATTTTCGTAGAACGCAGAGGGATTTCCCATACCATAGATGCAGCTCACAGACGAAACTACAATGACGTCCTTGCGCCCAGAGAGGAGAGCGGAAGTCGCAGCTAGTCGCATCTTGTCTAGGTCATCATTGATGGCCAAATCCTTTTCTATATAGGTGTCTGTTGAGGCGATGTAGGCTTCGGGCTGGTAATAATCGTAGTAAGACACGTAATACTCCACGGCATTGTCGGGGAAGAAACCCTTCATCTCCGTGAAGAGTTGAGCCGCCAAAGTTTTATTATGCGAAAGGACTAAGGTCGGTTTGCCGATGTTGGCAATGACATTGGCTATGGTGAATGTTTTTCCTGAGCCCGTGACACCGAGCAACACTTGTGCGGTGTCGCCATTTTGCACACCCTGCGTGAGTTGACGGATGGCTTCGGGTTGGTCACCCATTGGAGAATACGGAGAAACAAGATGAAAATCTGCCATAGAGGAGAGAGTTTGTGAAGACCAGCTAGTTGTGAAATCGATATGTAGTTTAGCCCAAATCGATGCGTAGTTTAATCCCAGCAAAGATACGAAAAAGCGCAGAGATAAGCGTGTGCGCTCTGGTAAAACTACACTGGATATGGTAGAAATCAACCGTGCAGGAGAGAATTTAACCTGAATCTGTCATTAGACCGTTCTCCGAATATGGATAGAATGTAGTGGGGAGAAATCATACGGAGGAGCATAGCACACGCTTGCATTGAGTTGGTTGACGCTTTATCTCCGTTGAAATAACATTATTTGGCTGATTTCTTGGTTTTCTCTGTTAAAATTGAGGGGCGAAAATGGCTCAGATTTTCTGCAAACTAGAGAAGGAAGCTACGACTTTTCGGAGCAATTTTCAGAATTAAGGCTTGATTTACTGCAAACGACGGCTCGTTTGTGAAGAACTAACGGCTTGTTTGTGCAATTTTGTCGGACATTTTCAAAATCGCGTGGGAAGAAAAATAAATTGCGAGGGAAGAAAAATAAATTGCAAGGGAAGAAATTCGGAAAATACCGAACAAAATCGCGCAGAATTCCCATTTTTTCGTCACAAAAATGCGTATCTGAGAAAAATCTTCCGATTTTTCCCGAAAAACACTCTATAATCTGCGATTTTCAAACGCGCTGAGAATCGCATAATTCTCAACAACTTTTTCTCAGTTCGAAAAGTCGCGTTAAATGGAGGGGTAGGAATTGTGTCTTTTTCTTAAACCCAAATCGGTCGTTAGACTGTTATATAAATGATTCTTGCTCGTTGCTTTGTGATTTCTCTAAACAAGTAACTACTCTAGCGAGCTCCGGGATTGGAACTAGAAAATCTCTGGCTGGTCTGGTAGAAACTGCGCTACGGCAATGGCGGCATCTTCCAACGAATGAAGGGTAATTACGACTTCGCGTCGGAGAGTGGGCAAAGACACGAGGAGTTGTTCGTTTTCTCGGTGGAGTATCATTTGGTCGAGAAACAACAAGCCGGGGTGACAACACAATTTGTAGGTTGCTTCTTTGGCACACCACAAAGCAGTGGGAGTGAGAGTGGGAGAGAGTAGTTGTTGTTCTTCAGCTGACAGGAATTTGTGTAGCACTTTGTTGGCTCTATCGCTCTCTATTTCCACGTCAAAGCCGATGGGCAGTCCATTTGTGGAGAAGGCAATTGAAACCCATGGCTGGCTATGGGAAATACTCAAAAAAGGGAATTTCGTGGTATCGTCGCTTGGGGTTGCGTTGGCGTTTTGCACTGATGTGTGATGGGTGAGATGAGGGGCTCCCTCTTGATTGTAAGCAATACGCACGTTGTCTCCCAAAATGCTATGCAACAAAATGCGCGTGGCTAGCCATTCTGATTGACGCTTCACTGAACGAAATTGTTGAACTTCGAGGGCGTAGTTGGGGAGATGAGACAACAATGCCAACAATTGCTTGGGCGACTCTGTGAGTTTCCACAACCAAATGTTGGCATTGTCAAGAGAGATAGAAGTGTGTTTAGGCATAAAACACGGTATGTCGGTCAGAAAAAGGGCGTAAAACGAAATTTACAACTTGTAGTAATCAAAAGTCTTAGAAGGGAACGTCTGTTTTGGTGGGTTCCTCTTTTGCGTTAGGCTGGGGCGCAGTGGAATGCGATTTGGGTGTGAGCATTTCCATATTGTTCACCCATATTTCTGTAATATAGCGCACAATACCTTGGTTGTCGGTATAGTTACGCGTTTTGAGTTCTCCTTCAACGTATAGTTTGTCGCCTTTGTGCACGTAGCGTTCCACTACTTCTGCAATTTTTCTCCAAAACAGGAGATTATGCCATTCAGTGCGGTCAGGCACTTGTGTGCCATTGGGAAGAGTGTAGCCAGACGTTTTGGTGGCTAATGAAACACGGGCGGTGCAAACTCCATTTTCTACATAGCGCACTTCGGGATCTTTTCCCACATTTCCGATAAGCATTACTTTATTCATGGTGATGGTGTTAAGATGAAACGAATTAAGGATGGAGCTGAGCCTAGCTCAATAGTTCTTTGCCGAAGCGTTGTTGTTGATGGTATTACGTTTATCGTATACGATCGGCAGAACGTAGCAAAGTTTGGTCACGACGGATGGCGCGAAAAGCCAAGCATCCGAATACGAAAGCGATGACAGGAACTAACGCACCAACTTGAAGGATGTTACGAGAAAGGTTTTGCGCGCTTTGCAAATCATAAACAACCAAACCGAGAATGACTAGGAAGCCAACTGTGGCGAGAAGAGCAAATACTGTGAGAAGAGCAGCTCTACCTAATTTCTTGAATGAACAAAAAGCCCAACCATAAAGACCTATTGTGAGTATCGCCGTGATGCAAAGAACAATAGGGTAGAGGAAAGGAGCAGTAAAACCAGGCTGCTGTGTGTCAATGCCGTAGTTGTAGAGCAAAGAGGTGTTGCCGTTGACCGTAAAGCCCCAAACAGGGAATACGAAGGTGAGCATCATTAAAGCAATAGCCAAACAGAGATAAAGAGATTGGATGCGCTGAATCATAAGGTTGTTTGAATTGAAATTGAGAATAAAGGAAAGAGCATACAACAAAGAGACATCGCAAGAGCGTATGTAGCTAGGTTAGTCCCTTCCGTCTAATTGGTTAGGCACAAACTGCAATGCAAGCAGTTCTCAGAGAAGATGGAGAAAAAATGAAAGGTCTTTCAGGTCGAAGTCGACACCGAAAGACCTTTGTTTCGATAGAACAGTCGTTATTACTGCTTAGTCTTTGCTGAGCTGTTGGTTGCGATCTTTGTTGGGGTTTTTGAAGTAAACCTTACCGCGAAGGAACTCGTCGGCAGCAATGAGTGTGGGTTTGGGAAGACGTTCGTAATAACGTGAAATTTCAATCTGCTCACGGTTCTCGAAAGTCTCTTCGAGGTTGTCGTTGCTAGAAGCAAACTCTTTGAGTTTCTTGTTAAGATCCTCTTTCATTTGTGCCGAGATTTGGTTGGCACGTTTGCTTATAATTACCAAACTTTCATAGAGATTGCCGGTTTCTTCGGCCAAATCCATAAGGTTGTGAGTAACCGTGTTTGTGGGAGCTTTCGACTTCTTGTAGTCCATGATGTTTATAGAGATTTTTGAGATGCAAAAGTGGGATAGTACACGTTAGATGTGTGGCTGTTCAGAAGAGGGAACTTTTGCCATAAAGGCTTTGGCTCGATTGAAGAGTTGGGTGGCTTTGGGTATAAACTTTGATTTGGGATATTCATTGACAAAGCCGTAGTATTCGTCAATCGCATTTTGGAAGCGTTCCGGTCTTTTGTATTCTACACTCTGTTCGGCTAATTCAAATTTGGCACGAAGAATGAGAATTGCAAAGTCTTCTCTGCGTTCGCTGTAAGGATAGTCGGTGATAGCGTTTTGGGCAGTGACTACACAAGCTTCGTAGTTGTTGCCACTACTGCTACCGCTGCTCGTGCCGAAATAAGTGCCTAAGTCAAAGTACAATTTTGCTGCGGCATATTCTTTCTCGATGAGCTTGTCTTGCATCACAAAGATGAGACGCGTTGCTTCTTTGCGGTAACGACTTTCGGGAAATGCTTCAGTGAATTTCTGGAATTCAGTGATGGCCTTATACGTATCGGTCTGATCGAGTTCAGGCTCAGGAGTGTTCTCGTATAATGACACTCCAGCAAAGAAATGAGCTTCTTGAACGTAGTGTCCACGAGGATAAGTCTCGTAATACTTTTTGAAATATCCAGCTGCAGCGTCATATTCTTTGTCGCGATAGGCAGACATACCGAGCAAGAACAGAGCTTCTTCAGCGCGGTCTGTTCCTTTTGCACCAGCTATGAGGTCAGTGAGCAAGGTACTAGCTTTGGTATAACTTCCAGCATAGTAGTATTGCTTCGCTGCTTCGTATCTTTGGGTATAATCGCTAGATTGCAGCAACTTTTCGTAGTTGGAGCACGACGTGAGAGCCGCAACCATGAGAAGCAGCAAGGGGAGAGTCTTCTTCATGATACACTATTTGAGATGCAAAATTACGCATTTATAATGTGGCTGCAAAATATTTTGGAGCGTATTTTGGCCGTTTGTATCATTTCGTCGTGCGTTTGCAAGAGTTTTCTTACTTACGTAAGGGGCTGTGAGAGGGCATCATACGCTGCTTTATAGTTAAAACTGTAAGGAGAAACGGAGGTTTAGTTGGCGTCCTGTGAGATAATTGGGTACTGCATGCTGGGTGCTGCTCACATCTGTAATCCAATAATAGGAACTGACATTCCTGATGCCAAAAAGATTGAAGCAATCTAGGCCAATCCACGCATTGCGCAACCAACGACCGTAGCCCACGATGGGACGTCGACCGTCTTTAAGTTGTACTTTAAAGAGGTGATAACTCAATCCGAGATCTACACGTTTGTAAGAAGGAGCGCGGTAAATTTGTTGTGCGCGCGTGGAGTGAGGAGGGCCAAAAGGCAAACCGCCTGCCAATGCGCCACGGAGTGTGACAGTCCAGCGTGTGCTCCCGGGAAAATAATCGGTGAAGAGGATAGAAAGGTTGTAGCCTTGGTCGGTGGGACGTGGTAACCAGCGATTGTTTAGTTTTTCGCGGGTGCGAATTAAAGAAAAAGTGAACCAAGAATCTGTGCCTGGCACAAATTCTCCAAAAACTTTTAGGTCTACTCCGGCTGCATAACCTATGGCAGTCTTGTCTCCTTCGTAGGTGATTCGCACATTTTCAATGCTATAGGGGATAAGACGGGGAAAATACTTGTAATAAGTTTCAGTCGTCAATTTGAATGGCCGATTTTTGAGTCGGAAAGTATAGTCGGCTCCAAGGACAAATTGGAAGGAACGTTGGCTAAGGGCTTGTGTGTTTAGCCGCACTTCTGCCTCTCTTCCAACAATCTGTGTTTGGCGCAACTCTTTGAAGAAAGGCGGTTGATAATAAAACCCAGTGGCTAGGCGTAAGGTCCAATTGTCATTTGCCGTTGGAATGAAGCCCATAGAAAAACGTGGCGAGAAGAATGACTCATTGTTCCAATTGCGATGTGTAAATCGAAGTCCATAGGTGAAATTAAACAAGCCTAGGAGAGAGTTGTATCGGTAGGTATCTTGTAAAAAAGCCTCAGTAGTGTGTGCGGTGAGGGTGTTGGAAGAACGAAGCGCGTAAATCAATTCTAAAGCGTCTGCGGAATGGGGGAGAGAATAGCCTGACGAATCACGCATTTCCCATTCATTCGCCTTTTCCATAGCAAATTCCTTGCGCCAATCAGCGCCTGCTAGCAACTGATGTCCGAAGAGGCGAGTGCCATATCGAAGGCCAAATTTGAAGATACGCGCATTGAGGAAATTGCGCGCGTGCTCCATATAAGTGCCCACCCCTAATTGTGTTGCAGAAGTTGCTTCATTCAGCCAATACTGTCCTTGAATGTCATAAGTTTCTCGTTCCTTTGTAGAGAAGTTAGACACTTGCGCTGCAATGTATGTGGAGGGAGAGAAGTGTCGTGTGAGGGTGGCTGCCGTGAAGAGAGATTGAAAACGGTCGTCTTCGTTTCCATCAAAATACACACGGAAAGATCGCGCATCGTAGAGCGTTCCGAAGTGAGTTTCTCTGTCTTGAGGAACGAAAGAGTAGTGGTTGTCCGCAAAGTTAGCGAGTACATCTAACGACCATTGTGGGTTAGGATGCCAAGAAGTCAGTAGTTGATAGTCGAGAAAGTTGGGATGATATTCTCCTTTTGTGTCAAGAGAACCCAGCAAATAGCTCGTTGTTTTATAGCGCATACTGCTCATCAACGAGAATTTACCATCTTTTCGTCCCCAACCAGCGTAAAGTCCTCCCCCCAAGAGGGAAGCGTTGGCACTAGCTTCAAAGCGGTCAGGCCGTTTGTAGGTGATGTCTAACACCGAAGACATTTTATCACCATATTTGGCTTCAAAACCACCAGCGGAAAAACGGATGCTTTCCACCATATCACTGTTGATGATGGAGAGTCCTTCTTGTTGTCCAGAGCGTACCAACTGAGGACGGTAGAGTTCTATGCCATTGAGATACACCACATTTTCGTCGAAAGAGCCACCGCGTACATTATATTGAGAAGAGAGTTCGCTATGAGTGGAGACACCTGCTTGAGAGGTCACTAGTTCCTCCACAGCGTTTCCTGTGGTGGAAGGTGCATTGCGCGTAGCATCTAGCGATATTTTTTGTGTAGAACTCGTTTGTTTACCTTGTCCTTTTACCACCGCTTCGCCCATCATCACGGCATAATCGGGAAGAACGAAGTCAATGCGCACCGAATCCTTAGGCGAACGAAGGGTGCGTTTGCGCGTTTCGTAACCCACCATTGCGCACACCACCACAACAGAGTCAGAAGAAAGCGTGTGCAGAGTATATTCCCCTTTGAGATTGCTCACGGTGAGTGCAGCCGTTCCAGCCACGCGCACAGAAGCCAATTCAATGGGAGTGCCGTGGCTATCGCGAACGGAGCCAAAAATCTTAAGGCGTTGAGCAGAAGTGCTCAGCGCGCTCAAACAGATGCAAAGAAAGAAAAGGAGAAAACGAAGTCGCAACATATAAAGAGTAACGAAGTGCGTGGCAATTTATTTTGCAGCAAAAGTTTGGTGTATGCCTTGTTCGCGATGTTCCAACACTACTTCAATACCAAATTTGTGGTGAATATGCTCCGCCAAATGCTGTGCAGAATAAACACTTCGATGTTGTCCGCCCGTGCAACCAAATGAGAACATCAAATTAGTGAAACCACGTTCCATATATCGGGCAATATGGGCATCGGCTAAGGCATAAACCGCATCTAAGAAGGGGATAATTTCGCCATCTTTTTCGAGAAAGTCAATAACGGGTTGGTCAACGCCTGTGAGTTGTTTGTAAGGTTCGTATCGTCCTGGATTGTGAATGCTTCGGCAGTCAAAGACGTAGCCACCACCGTTACCACTTTCGTCTGTTGGAATTCCTTTTTTATAGGAAAAACTAAAGACGCGTACGACTAATGGTTGCTTGATATTGGTTGTTTCTGTTTGTTGCATAAGGAGTAAGTTCTATTGAAATTCTGGGAGAGATGCGAGTTGGAGTAGAGTTTTTGATAAAGTGGGATAATTATCTGCTACACTTTGCTTTAATAAGAGCGATATTTGTCGTAATGCCAAGGGGATGGACTGAAGAAAATAGGGCTTTCGTTCATATAAACCTCGAAGACCATAGGCACCCAGTACTTGAAGCATACGAAACAAAACAAAGAGTTGGAGTTCCGTTTTGAATTGCGAGCGATCTACTTCGATTAGTGTGGATAACTCGTCAAGATAATCCTCTATCAATGTTTGACGAAGAGATGCTGGATATTGCGCAGATGCTTGCCAAAGAAAGGAGGCGACATCGTAGTGTAGCGGTCCACGACGCCCGCTTTGGAAATCAATTAACCAAGGTTGTCCATGGCGCACCATGATGTTGCGCGCCTGGAAATCACGATAAAGGAAAGTAGACCCAAAGCAATCGCAGCGCAATAAATCGTTAGCCAATGTTTCAAAATCGTCTTCTAACGCTATTTCATCAAAAGGAAGTCCAGAGGGTTTGAGGAAACAGTATTTGAAATAATTCAAATCGAACATTATGGAGCGCAGATCGAAGGATTGGGGAGGAAGCAACCGATGTTGTTCTAACTCTGCGCCACCTTTTATTTGCACATTAGCCAAAAGACGAAGCGTGCTACGAAGAAGTGCGTATCCTTCTAGTGCAAGAGTATTGGAATCGCTTGATTCATAGCCTGTTTCTTTCCATTCAGCTAAAAACTGGTGCAAGGAAAGGTCGCCTAAATCAGCTTGAAGATAACAGAGATGGTCTTCGCTCACAGCGTATATCTGCGGCACAGGTAATCCCTTTGAGAGAAAATGATGCGACAGATAGATAAAAGCATCATTTTCAGCCCTATTGCTGCCAAAAGCTCCAACAAAACTTTTACCATTAGCGTGGCAAAGACGAAGATAAACGCGATTAGAACCTGCGCTATGAAGCATCTCAACGGCAGAAGGCTCTTCGCCAAAGTGCTGAGAGAATAACTGTATAATAGCCTTTTGAGTTTGTTCGAGGAAATCAGACATATATAAGAAGTAACTTAGTGCGACTGTTTCAAATTCATCAATTGTACCGCCACTAATGCTGCCGTTTCTGTGCGTAATCGACTTTCTCCAAGAGAAATGCTTTGAAAACCAAGGGATGCAGCCAAACGAACTTCTTCAACAGAGAAATCTCCTTCAGGGCCAATGAGTACTAAACTTGGCTTTCCCTTTTCTACTACATCATAAAGGAAGGGCTTTTCTGTCGTTCCGTCTATGTCTGTTTGCGCATAGCAATGAGCAATGTATTTATTGCCTTCAAAAGGTCTGGCTATAAAGGTTTTGAACTTTTCTAAAGCGGAGATTTGTGGAAAGCGTCCTTTGTGACTTTGTTTGGCTGCACTAACTACAATCTTTTCAACGCGTTCGGTTTTCAGAACTCTGCGTTCGGAATTTGCACAATCCAAGAAATGTAGCCCATTGAAGCCAATCTCTGTGGCCTTTTCTACAAGCCATTCTATGCGGTCGCTGTTTTTTGTGGGAGCAACGGCCAGGTGAATGTCAGAAACCCAATGTTGTTGCCACGCGTATTCGTTTTCTATGGTGACAAAGCACTGAGGGTGTCGCCCAGTACCAACGGCTGAAACGGTGCAATCATAGAAATGCCCTACACCATCCGTTATCCACAAATCATCTCCCTCTTTGCGTCTTAACACCCGCACAGCGTGTGCAGCTTCCTCCTCTGGAAGTTGAAGAGTTTGCGATAATTGAGGAGCATAAAACAAATGAGATTCCTTCATAAAGTAGCTTATTAGACTGCGAAGGTACGATTTTTCTACAGAAAAGGAGATGAAAACCGCGAACTTCGGCTTTTTTTTCCTACTTTTGCACGTAAATTTATATCGCTCTATGGATCTCGTTACCGTAAAAGACAAACAATTCGCTCTCTCACTCTCAGAGGAGCGCATTCGCCAACGTGTCGCTGAGACGGCTGCTCAAATCAGTGAAGAACTTTCGGGAAAGAATCCCATCTTTCTTGCTGTGTTGAATGGATCATTCGTTTTCGCTGCCGATCTTATGCGTGGAATTACCACACCCTGCGAAGTCAATTTCGTGCGCTTCTCCAGTTATGATGGCATGAATAGCACAGGCACAGTGAAAGAGCTTTTGGGATTAAACCAAAGTCTCAAAGGTCGCACCGTTGTTGTGGTGGAAGACATCATCGACTCTGGTTTGACGATGCAAGAACTCCTAGTTTATCTCCAGAAGTTTGAACCAGCGGAATTGAAGGTGGCTTCTCTCTTGGTGAAACCGGGTAATTTGCAGGTGAAGTTGAACGTGGACTACACGTGTTTCGAAATTCCTAACGATTTTATTGTGGGATACGGTCTCGACTATGATGGATATGGTCGCAACCTTCCAGCAATTTATACTGTTGTTGAAGACTAGTCTTCAACATTATAATAGATATACTCAACTATATAATAATGAAAAATCTCGTAATCTTTGGTGCACCTGGTTCTGGTAAGGGCACACAAAGCGATATTCTCGTAGAAAAATACGGTTTTGACCATATTTCAACAGGTGATGTGCTTCGTGCTGAAATTAAAGCTGGTAGTGAACTTGGACGCACTGCGAAAGAATTTATTGATAATGGTCAATTGATTCCCGATTCCTTGATGATTGACATCTTGGCTGCAACTTATGACGCATTGCCTAAGGAACAAGGTGTGATTTTTGATGGATTCCCCCGCACCATTCCTCAAGCTGAAGCCCTCAAGGCGATGTTGGCTGAGCGCGGAACTACCGTACACGCTATGCTTGAACTGAATGTTCCTGACGAGATGTTGATGGAGCGTTTGATTAATCGCGGTAAAACGAGCGGACGTGCTGACGATAACGAAGAAACGATTGCAAAGCGTCTTGGCGTTTATCATAGTCAAACGAAGCCCCTTATTGAGTGGTATGAAAAAGAAGGTCTTCGCAATGCTGTGAAGGGTCATGGCTCACTCGAAGAAATCAATGCAAACTTGTGTGTTGTCATTGATGCGCTTTAAGCATCAATGACAACACCGTAAAGAATATCGATGGAATCAAATTTCATTGACTACGTAAAAATCTATTGTCGCTCAGGTAAAGGTGGCCGCGGTTCGATGCACATGCACCGTGGTAAGTATCAACCCTTGGGCGGCCCTGATGGTGGTGATGGTGGTCGTGGAGGTAATGTTTATCTTCGCGGCAATCATAACTATTGGACCTTGTTGCACCTCCGATTTGACCGACACGTTTTTGCAGGCCATGGTGGAAATGGCGGAAAATGTTGTAGTCACGGCAGTGATGGTGAAGATAAGTACATTGATGTACCACCAGGCACAGTGGCTTATGATGCCGAAACCGGTAAGTACCTCTGCGACGTCGTAGAAGACGGACAAGTGGTGATGCTCCTCAAAGGTGGACGTGGGGGATTAGGCAATTTCCAATTCCGCACTGCAACCAATCAAGCACCTCGCTATGCACAACCAGGAGAACCTATGCAGGAAATGATGGTTGTGTTGGAATTGAAACTACTTGCAGACGTAGGTTTGGTAGGTTTTCCCAATGCTGGAAAGTCTACCCTCGTAAGTGCTTTGTCAAACGCTCGTCCTAAAATTGCCAATTATCCCTTCACCACGCTTGAACCTTCTTTAGGGATTGTGCCTTATCGCGATGGACGTTCCTTTGTGATGGCAGATATACCCGGTATCATTGAAGGAGCAGCCGAAGGACGTGGACTTGGTCTGCGTTTCCTTCGTCATATTGAGCGCAACTCTTTATTGCTCTTTATGGTGCCAGGAGACACTGACAACATCAAGCGAGAATACGAAATTCTTCTCAAAGAAGTTAGCGAGTTTAATGAAGGGCTGCTTAATAAGCATCGCGTATTGGCAGTGACCAAAAGCGACTTGTTGGATGAAGAACTGATGGAAATGCTCAAAGAAGAGCTTCCAGAAGATTTACCAGTCGTCTTTATTAGTGCAGTGACGGGACACCACATTCAAGAACTCAAAGATTTGTTGTGGCAAGAACTGAATAGTGAAAGCAACAAACTGCAGAGTGTGGCGGAAGGTGGTAGCATTGTGCACCGCGATCGCGAAGTAGAGCATTTTGATCGAGACTTCTCTGATTGGGCTGACGATGTAGTTGAAATTGATGACGATGACATCGAAGAACTTGAAGACTACGAGATTGAAGACGTGGAAGATTAAGTGGATTGCTTCAAACTTCTACACGATAAATTCCAAAGAATAAGCAAATGGAATTGCTAGAATATCAATTAAGTAAAGGCGTACGCGCTTTTTCTACTCTTCGCACCAGTGAGGAACTAGAAAAAGGCGCGTACGCTTCATTTATGGCCTCTCCCTACTTAGGTTTTAATATCACACCTTATTGTGGAGATGCGCCAGAACACGTGGAGAAATGTCGCCATTTACTGGCGGAAGAATTGGGTATTCCCGAAGATAGAATCGTATTACCCACCCAAACACATACCAACAACGTCGCAGTTGTAGATGAGAGCTATTGGACACTGGATATATGCGAACGAGCAGAGCGTTTACAAAATATAGACGCCTTGATTACCCAACAACGTGGGGTTTGTATTGGGGTTTCGACCGCCGACTGTGTCCCCGTTTTATTTTACGACGAAAAACACCAGTGCATTGCTGCGGCGCACGCTGGGTGGCGAGGGGTTGTTGGACACATCGCTCGAAGAACCGTCTTGAAAATGCAGGAATTAGGTTGTGAACCCAACGCGATACAGGTGGTTGTTGCACCGAGCATCGCGCCAAACTCTTTTGAAGTTGGTGATGAAGTGGTGTCAGCGTTTGAAGAGGCAGGCTTTCCTTCTAGTGTGATATTGAAACAATTTGCGAAACCTCACATCGATTTGTGGGCTGCAGTGGCTTTCGACTTAGAAAGCGCAGGTATATCCTTGCAGAATATCCAAATAGCTGGCGTTGATACGTACGAACACGCAGATAGTTTTTTCTCAGCACGCCGATTAGGAATCGAGTCAGGACGTATCTTTAATGGCATTTTGCTGCAATAACTTAGGCGTATATCAGCAATTATTCGTAAATTTGCGGAGAAATCTGTAACTTATTTGGCGAATTTGACCAGATATCACAGCGTTCCTGTCGAACAGAAGTCACAGCCGGACATCGTTTGACAAAACATTATCAAGTAACAAGACACATTTTCTATTATAATGGCCAAAGAACTCAAAGATCTAACCAAGCGCAGCGTTGACTATTCGCGTTGGTACAACGAATTGGTGGTAAAAGCAGACCTCGCAGAGCAGTCGCCCGTGCGTGGGTGTATGGTAATTAAGCCTTATGGTTATGCCATCTGGGAAAGCATTCAGCAAAATCTTGATGCTCGTTTCAAAGCAACCGGGGTGCAAAATGCTTATTTCCCTCTCCTTATCCCCAAGAGCTATCTCTCCAAAGAAGCTGAACACGTTGAGGGATTTGCCAAGGAATGTGCTGTCGTAACTCACTATCGTCTCAAAACAAACGAGGAAGGTAACGGCGTTGTTGTTGACCCAGCGGCTAAGTTGGAAGAAGAACTCATCATTCGTCCTACCTCTGAAACCACTATTTGGAACACTTTCCGTGGTTGGATTCAGTCTTGGCGCGATCTTCCCTTGCTGTGCAACCAATGGTGCAACGTGATGCGATGGGAAATGCGTACGCGTCTATTCTTGCGTACCTCTGAATTCCTCTGGCAAGAAGGACATACCGCTCACGCTACTCGCGAAGAAGCCGAAGCACGTGCCAAGCAAATGCTCGATGTTTATGCTGATTTCGCCAAAGATGTTTTGGCAATTCCTATGGTGAAAGGCGTGAAGAGTGCAAATGAACGCTTTGCAGGAGCACTCGAAACATACACCATTGAGGGAATGATGCAAGATGGTAAGGCGTTGCAAAGTGGTACTTCTCACTTCCTAGGACAAAACTTCGGTAAAGCCTTTGACGTGAAATTTGTCAACAAGGATAACCAAGAAGAATATGCTTGGGCTACATCTTGGGGAGTCTCAACTCGTTTGATGGGTGCCTTGATTATGAGCCACTCAGATGATAACGGTTTAGTACTTCCTCCACACGTAGCACCTATTCAGGTGGTCATTGTTCCCATTTTCAAGAATGGCGAACAAGAAAAGTTTGATGCAGTGCTCGGTGAATTGGCTAAAAAACTTCTGGCTAAGGGCATCCGCGTGAAGTATGACAATGCAGAAAACAAGCGTCCTGGATTTAAGTTTGCTGATTACGAATTGAAGGGTGTTCCCGTTCGTCTCGTAATAGGAGGACGTGACTTAGAAAACGGCACCATTGAGGTGATGCGCCGCGACACTTTGGAAAAAGAAACTCTCTCTTTTGAAGGTATTGAAGAAAAGGTCGTTGCTTTGTTGGAAGAAATCCAAGAAAACATTTATCAAAAGGCTTTGAAACTTCGCGAAGAAAAGACCTATACTTGCACCACTTACGATGATTTCAAAGAACGCATCAAAGACGGTGGCTTCTTCATCTACGATTGGGATGGAACTTCTGAAACGGAAGAACAACTAAAAGCAGACACACAAGCTACTATTCGTTGTATTCCTGATGCTTTGTCGCAAGACAATTTGGGAACCGACATGATCAGCGGTAAACCCGCGGTAGCTCGTGTCTACATCGCTAGAAGTTACTAACCACCAGCACCTCATCACAAATTTCCTACAACTATTATAGCGAATACATCACGCTATTCCCGTTGATAGCACGTTATGAATAGTGTCGATACGCAATATAATATGACCACGCAACAGCAGTTTGAGCAAGCCATAGCTTTGTGCCGTGACATTTTTGTCAAGAAAATGTACGACTACGGCACTGCGTGGCGCGTGCTTCGCATACCATCGCTCACCGATCAGATTTATATCAAGGCCAACCGCATCCGCTCTTTGCAAACGAAAGGTGTTTCCAAGGTAGGGGAGGGGATTGTTCCAGAATTCATAGCTATTGTCAACTATGCCATAATGGGACTCATCCAACTCGAATTGGGAGTGGCTGATGGTACGAATAAAGATGATTTGCACGATGAACGAATGGCAGAGGCCTACGACAAACAGGTTGAAGCTGCGTTACAACTTATGTTGCGTAAGAATCACGATTATGACGAAGCGTGGAGGTTGATGCGAGTGTCTTCTTACGTAGATTTCATTCTTACAAAGGTGTTTCGCACCAAACAGATTGAAGAACACGAAGGCAATACGCTCGTGAGTGAAGGCATTGATGCCAATTATTTGGATATGCTCAACTATGCCATCTTCGCTATCATCAAACTTGAGGTAGAAAAGTCTGAACAAAATGCCGAAAAGTAAAGTCACTTATGCCATACTTCGCATAATAACCCTACTATCTCAGTGGTTGTTGGCAGGTACGTTCCTGTTTTCTGGCTTCGTCAAAGCCCTAGATCCAATGGGAATGGAGCATAAGTTGGCCGCTTACTTTACGCATTGGGGAATAAACCTTCCTGCTGGTTCTTTGTACCTTGACGTTGCAGTCCTTTTGCTAGCCCTTGCAGAGTTTACCCTTGGGGTATATCTCTTGTTGGGAATGCGAAAACGCGTAGCTGCCATTGGTAGTTTTGCATTTATGTTGGTGATGACATTACTCACCATATATATATATGCGTTTAATCCCGTTGCAGATTGTGGCTGCTTTGGTACGGCAATTACGCTAACCAATGGGGAAACACTAGCGAAGAACATTGTACTACTCGCTTGCGCATTTATTGTCCTCACGCAGCGACGCCATTCCTTAAGAATCATTACCGTTCATACTCAGTGGTTGCTGTCGTTATATGCAATGGTATATCTGCTAGGTGTCACACTCTTTTCGCTCCATTATTTGCCTTTGATGGAATTTACTCCCTATGAAACGGGCATTTCCATCCCCGAAGCAATGAAAGGGAAGCAAAATATGAGTTTCATCTACGAAAAGAACGGACACAAGCAAAGTTTTGATATAGACCACTTGCCCGAGGACAGTACTTGGACGTACGTTGAAACCCAAACAGAAGTCCTTCAAGCACCAAGCATCAAGGATTTCTCTTTGACTGACAAAGATGGAGAAGAAATTGCTGACGAGTTGCTAGCCGACAGTTCTTTGGTGTACATCGTTACAATGCCCAATCCCTCCACAGCGGATGCAGGTTGTAGCGATCGAATCAATGATATCTACGATTTCGCCAACGATCACCACCAACGCTTAGTTTGCGCCACGGCTGGAAAACAATCAGAGATAACACAATGGATAGACCTCACAGGGGCAGCTTATCCATTTGTAGAAAGCTCCACCGAAGCACTCAACGCAATGGTTCGCTCCAACCCTGGAGTCCTGCTGCTCAAACAAGGACGAATCATAGCTAAATGGAGCAGCAACGACCTTCCTAATGAGGAAGAACTAAAAGCTATAACGGCTAATCCTGAACTGCAAATCCAACGTTTTGCCACGAGTCACGCATTGTTGAAGTTGTTCCTGTGGTTTATCCTTCCGTTTGGACTCCTTCTGCTTGCTGATCGCCTTTGGATTGGTCGCCGATATTATCGCATCTACAAACATTACAAATCCCATAATAAAAACAAAATGAGAAAGCACATCGTAGCCGGCAACTGGAAGATGAACAAGAATCTTCAAGAAGGTCTTGCTCTTGCCGCTGAAGTCAACGAACTTCTCAAGAATGAGAAGCCAAACTGTGAAGTAATCCTCGGTACTCCTTTCATCCACTTGGCAAAGGTGAGCGAGTTGGTAGACCACAGCCTCGTGAAGGTGTCTGCTGAAAACTGCGCTAACCACGCTGCTGGTGCTTACACTGGCGAAGTTTCTGCAGAAATGGTAAAATCAACTGGTGCAGAGTACGTGATTCTTGGTCACAGCGAACGTCGCGAATACTACAACGAAACTCCTGAAGTTCTCAAGGAAAAGGTTGACCTTGCTCTTGCTAACGGTCTTCAAGTGGTATTCTGCATCGGCGAAAGCCTCGCACAACGCGAAGCTGGTGAACAAGAAGCTGTTTGCAAGGCTGAACTCGAAGGTAGCGTGTTCCATCTTTCTGCTGAAGAATGGAAGAACGTAGTAATTGCTTACGAACCCATCTGGGCTATCGGCACTGGTAAGACTGCAACTTCTGATCAAGCACAAGAAATTCACGCTTTCATCCGCAAGTGTGTAGCTGAAAAGTATGGTCAAGAAGTAGCTGACAACACTTCTATCCTCTATGGTGGTTCTTGCAATGGTAAGAATGCTCCTGAACTTTTTGCTAAGGAGGACATCGATGGCGGTTTGATTGGTGGCGCATCACTCAAGGCTGCTGACTTCAAACTCATCATCGACGCTTGGAAGTAATTCATAGCACGTCTTTGCGATTTTAAAAGGAAGGTGAGATTCCTTGTGAATCTCACCATCCTTATTTTATCCTTGGATTTCATCCTTCGTTTTCTCGCCATGGCATAACTCGAGCAAGCTCGGTTCTGCTCATTTGGCTTAACGAAAACGTTCATATAAGTTTTTGCCTATCTCTGTTTCCATCTTATGGGAAACAATTAGAGAATTCATCAGCTGTAGATGCCTTTGGCGTTCGTCTACAGTAGTTCATTTTCTTCGTAGATGAAACTTTTATTCTTGACTTCGTTATTGAGCATTCTGCCAACTGCAAGCCAATCGTTGAGTGCCCATTGTGCCACGCCACAAATTAAAGCCGACAGCGTCACCACTTCTAAGCGACACGCTAATGTAGAATCGACACGAGAAAGCGGTCGTTCGCGCTATCGTGCGCAAGGCTATCGCATTCAGGTCTTCACGGGTGGAAACGATCGTGCCGCAAAACTCGCAGCGCAAGATATGAAGATTAAAGTGCAGCGTTACTTTCCTGAACTTTCTGTTTACATCCATTTCCAATCCCCCCGATGGGTCTGCCGAGTTGGCGATTTCTTATCTAGAGAAGAAGCTCAACACTATGTAAAGCTCATCAAAAAGAAAAGACTCTCTCCTGAAGCAGCGATTGTGAAAAGCCCTATTCTTCGCGCTTATTAGGCGGAATAGAGCCTTTCGCATATATCATTTTTCTTTTATTGTAGAATTACATAGACCCTTAGAATATGACGGAACAAGAACGCATTGACCAATTAAAGTTTCATTATAAAGAAACACTCCAACTCTTTGGAGAAGATCCAGAAAGAGAAGGACTTCTCAAAACTCCCGAACGTGTTGCTAAAGCTATGCTCACGCTCACTAGAGGATACGCAATGGATCCTGTGGCTGTGCTGAATAGTGCCAAGTTCACAGAAGAATACAATCAAATGGTAATCGTCAAAGACATAGAATTCTTCAGTCTTTGCGAACATCATATGTTGCCATTCTTCGGAAAAGCGCACGTTGCTTACATTCCCAACGGATGTATTTGCGGACTTTCAAAAATTCCTCGTGTAGTAGACATCTTCTCTCATCGCCTTCAAGTGCAAGAGCGATTAACGCTGCAAGTGATGGAAGCCATCAAGGAAGCACTCGATCCTAAGGGGGTAATGGTGGTGATGGAAGCCGAACATATGTGTATGCAAATGCGCGGTGTAGAAAAACAACATTCTTGCACCACAACAAGTTCCTTCTGTGGAGCATTTGAGCAAGCCAAGACACGCGAAGAGTTTTTGCAACTCATCAAACGCGCTTAGCTCATACGATTATAAGTTTTTGGAACAACTGTTCCCAAAACGTGGGAGGCGTTGATACTACCTCCCACGTTTTTTGTACTGGGTATTGTGGTCTAATGACCGATTTGTCTTTAGGTTATTCACGGACTTGATGGTTGTAGCTCCAATCACCTTATTATAGAAATGATAAAACAAGAACTTTATGAAGAAAACTTTTAAGCGAATTCATTTGTGGCTTTCCGTTCCTTTCGGAATTATCCTCATTTTGATTTGTTTTACTGGATCCTTACTCGTGTTTGAGCGCGAAGTGACTGAGCTAGTACGCTACGATCTTTACCATCTAAAAGAGGTCAAGGCAAACGCGCTTCCCATTTCGTCTTTGATTGACAAAGTCGTTCCCGAGTTGAAAGACAGTGTTTCTGTCACTGGAATCACAATATCCAATGATGCCAACAGACCATATCGCGTAAACCTTTCTGCACCTCGAAAGGCGGGTATGATGGTCAACCAATACACAGGAGAAGTGCTGGGGATGGATCAGCGGTTGCCGTTCTTTAAGACCGTGCTCAAACTTCATCGTTGGCTTCTTTGTGAACGTCCAGACAACGATGAGGATATTTGGTGGGGAAAGCTCATTGTCGGCACCAGCACTTTGATGTTTGTGTTAGTGTTGCTCAGTGGCATTATTGCTTGGTGGCCCAAAACAACGCGAGGACTGAGCAAACAGATGAAAATCCACACGAGAAGAGGTTTGAAACGTCTGTTCTTGGATTTGCACACTATTGGCGGTGTTTATGTTTGTCTGTTGCTCCTTGTTATGGCTTTGACAGGGCTAACTTGGTCTTTTGACTGGTATCGCAATGGTTTCTATAGCATCTTTGGGGTTAAGCCTGAAAAAAAGGAGGCGAATGCACCGAAAGGTGACAAACCTCAGCCAACAGCTGCGAAGGGTGCTTCCGCATCAATGACACCCGATGAAGGTGAAGAAGAATTTGTGGTTGTGCCCCCAAATTACATCGTATGGCAAAGCATTTTTGAAGAAGTGCGCAATCGTCAAAAGGACGCTGCAACAATTACCATTGATGATGAAGAAGCAGAAGCTACTCTCGGAACATTAGGCAATAGCCGTGCTGCTAATGTTTATGCCTATGACGAAACAACTGGAAAGGTGACAGATGTAGAGCATTACGCTGATGCCAAACCCAAGCAAAAGGTTCGTGGATGGGTTTATTCTGTACACACCGGCAGTTGGGGCGGTCTATTGACGCGAATTTTGCAATTTCTCGCAGCCCTTTTCGGGGCTACGCTTCCCCTCACGGGTTATTACTTGTGGATTAAAAGAAGTCTGAAGAACAGAACGAAGAAATAGTTTTTGCTTTCAAAATAAGAAAAGGCTTTACCAATACGTATTGTAACGTAGGTAAAGCCTTTTATTGTGCCGTTACTTTGGCTTTAGAAACTCACCAATCGATGGACACAAGTGCGCCAATCCACATTTGTGACAAAGCGGTTTTCTTGCAAGGCAAGTATAGCGACCGTGGAGAAGCAACCAATAGTGAGCAGCAGCCACTTTGGATTCGGGAATGTGCTTCATCAATTCCATCTCCACACTGTAGGGAGTTGTACAGCGTTTCGGTACTAACTTCAGACGATGAGAAACGCGGAAAACGTGCGTGTCTACAGCAAGGGCTGCCTTGTGAAAAGCCACAGCCTGCACCACGTTAGCTGTTTTTCGTCCTACCCCCGGAAGCGAAGTGAGTTCCTCTAGAGTGGAAGGCACCTCCCCATTGAAATCGGCTACGAGTATTTGTGCCAATCCCACCAAGTGCTTAGCTTTATTATTGGGATAACTCACCGATTTGATGTAATCAAATATTACTTCCGATGTGGTCTGCGCCATAGCCTCGGGAGTGGGAAAGTCTTGAAATAAACGCGGAGTAACTTGGTTGATGCGTTTATCGGTGCATTGGGCAGAGAGCACAACAGCCACAACGAGTTCAAAGTTGTTGCGGAAATCCAACTCTGTCTCCGTTGCGTCCATTGTTCGTTCAAAAAAATCAAGCACCTGCGCAAAGAGTTCCTTCTTTCGCATAGTTGTTATGTCTAGTTGTGTCTCGTGTGTTGAGAGAGCAGTTAAGCAAGTTGTTGCATTCGAGCAATATATTTGCCAATGATGTCAAATTCCAAATTGACTTTTGTGCCTACTTCAATGTTGTGGAAGTTCGTATTGTCGTAGGTGTAAGGAATGATGCACACTTGGAAAGTGTTGTTGGTGGGATTGCAAACAGTGAGACTAACTCCATTTACCGTGACACTACCTTTGTCTACGCAAAAATAGCCACGTTGAGCCATCTCTTTGCTCGTTTCATATTCAAAGGTGAAACGATAGCTACCATCTTCATTCTCTTTCTTCACACAAGTAGCCACTTGATCCACGTGTCCTTGCACTATATGTCCATCAAGTCTGCCATTCATCATCATTGAACGTTCCACATTCACCTCAGTGCCAACAGTCCAGTCACCAAGATTGCTACGCTCGAGGGTTTCGTTCATTGCTGTTACCACATATTGTGTTTCTGTCAAGTGAACCACAGTAAGACAAACGCCATTGTGTGCAACACTTTGGTCGATTTTCAGTTCTTGAACAAAATTGCATTCGAGCGTGAAGTGGATATTTTCTTGCTCCTTCAGTATGTTTACGACTTTAGCCGTGGACTCTACAATTCCTGAAAACATAGTTGTATTGATTATCTGAGTTGGATTCTATTGATTATCTGAGTTCGATTCAATTTATCTCAGTTTGATTCGTTTGTACAAAGATACAACTAAATCTCGAGATATAACAGCTTTGTAGGAGAATCATAGTAATATGTAATTGCATTTGTTTTCTTTGCAGCTTCTACCCGAGCGTGTAAATAAGCAGTTTGTTTCATCCTATTATCCGGACAAAACTTAATTACGCAATTTGGCATCCCTAAATGTTTCCCCTTTGTTGATTATGAATCGTTAGGAGAAAACGCTCCGAATACTGTTAAAATGAAGGGCTAAATTTGGTCAGAATTTTGATTGAACTAGGATGAAACAAATGTGTTTTGGGTGGGTTCAAAATCAATCCTCCGACAAAAAATGGAGAGATTCGAGAGTTTTTCTCGATATCTTCCCACAGAAACAAAATTTCGTGGGAAGTTTTCAGAATTATCTCGGACGAAAAAGAAATTGCAAGGGAAGAAATTTGGAAAATGTCGGATGTTTTCAGATGAAAACAAGGAAGAACGAACAATTTCCTGTAAATACTTGCGGAAATCAGTGTATATTCAATTGGAGATGTAAGTTTATACTTTTTCTGAACTTTCTGAGAATCGCGTAATTCCCACTAACTTTTTCTGAGTTCGAAAAGTCGCGTTAAATGGAGGAATAGGAAATGTGAGTAATACTTAAACTCGAATCGGTTGTCAGCTCGTAATTGCGCATTTATCGGGCAATAAGAAAGAGGAACGCGCCAACCAAAGGGATGGTGCGTTCCTCGTAATTGTTAAACCCAAATCGGTCATTAGATCCTGAACATATTTCATTAGGTTGTTGAGTAGATTGTTTACCGTGAGTTCGAAGGCGTAGTGGGCTACGGCGAGAACGAGCGAGAAACAAAATGCCAACAAGGAAATGAAAGATGACAGGAAGTTATCTCCTCACTAATGAACTGCATTATAACGGTCTAATGACGGATTTGGGTTAAAACGTCAGACGGCGTTTCTACTACTCTTGTGCGAAGTTAGAAACAGCGAGTTTCAAGATTTGTCCTTTGAAGTTACCCGTACGTTCCAAGGGGAAGACAAGCGTGCGCTGGTAGTACATCTTAGACGCTGCATAGGGATCGGAAGTGGCACCGGCAGCACCTGCATTGACTTGCGCGCTACCCACGGTTAGAGGGTAGAGCGATTGGCGGAATTTGCCGTCAACGAGGAGAGTTGTCTCTTTGTTTGTGCCAATGAAGGTGAGGCGAACGGCACGTCCCTTGGGCAATACGTAGTCGAATTCGTTGAGGTAGCCCTCGCGTTCAAAGGCTAATTTGCCATTTTGGGGAGAAGCCAAATAGACTGTTGCGTCAGGAGATAGGAACAGTACGGCACCTTTCGTCACTTCGTCGGCTTTGACCGTCACGTCCACGGTGTAGTTGTAACCGATTTCGCGACCGAACCAATCGAGGTTTGTGTTAGGGAGCAAAGGCAAGTGCGCATATTCCACAGAGGTACGTCCTGTTTTGCCGAGGGTACGTCCGAGAAGATTGACACCAGGAGCTTCGCTCAACGTGGGACTTAGGCGCGCAAAGTCGGCATATGGCAAGGAAGTCTTGGCTGCCGTCCAGGTTTTGGTGGCAATGGTTTGGAGTGCAGGCATCACGCGGTGGTGAATGTCGCGCACAGTGATGCCATTGCCAGCGTGGTCATTCCAAACGGCAAACATACCTCCTTGGATGGATGGGTCGCCCTCTTCAAACTTCTGGTTGCCGATTTGGGCAGGTGTCCAATGCTCGTAGAGGAAGGGGCAGTTGAGATAGTCGTAATAATACCCCGCAGCAGGGACGATGTAAACATAACCATCAGGGATAGACACCATTTGGAAGCCTTGCTCCTTCATCTTTTTAGGATCGGCATAACCATTGTACCACATTTCGAGCAAAACGTCCTTAGATTTCACGGGAGTTTTGCCGTCAGCGTGGGTGAGTGCGCCCCAAGCCACGGCTTGTTTGCCATAGCGTTCCACGTGTTTGATGAGGTGGTCGGTGAGAGAACGGAAGAGTTCTACGACTTCTTTGTCCTTGTTGCTGTATTCGTCGGTGCCGATATGCACGCGTTTGCCCACAAAGACGGGATTTTTACCTCCGCAATATTCGGTAAAAAGACTGTCTAGGAAGGGCACCACAGCAGGATTGCGCAAATCGAGGTGGTCAGCTCCAAATTCTTCGCTACCAAGTGAGGGACGATAGTGAGTGAATGCCAGAGAGTGCGCAGGGACGTCAATTTCGGGAACGATGTCCACGCCTTGTGCTGCGGCTTCGCGCTGGAAGTCAATGAACTCCTTTTTGGTGTAGTGTCCATCTTTGGCGGTGAGCTCTGGGAAATAGTCACTCTCCAAACGGAAGGCAGCTGGTGTTTTTGCCCAGTCGTTGCCAAAGTATTGCTTAAATCCGTTGTCGTTGAGGTGCACTTGGAGCGTATTCATCTTATAGTAAGCCATCACCTTGACGAGTTGGCGCAAATAGTTCATAGGAATGTATTTGCGACCTGCGTCAATCATAAAACCACGTAGGGAATATTGAGGGCGATCTGCAGCCACACCTTGCGGAATGCTGTGTGATTGTGTCTGTTCGCTGAGTTGGAGTAGGGTGCGCGTGCCCCAAAATGCGCCAGTGGGATGGGTTGCCGTGAGCGTGATGTGGTCGGCAATGTTGAGATGATAGCCTTCTGTGCCGAGCGTGTCGGCTTTGGATTGTGGAGCAAAACCTGCTTTGGCAAAGACAAAGTCACCTTTCTGGGGTTTTCCACTGACGATGGTGAGATTTTTTCCTATGAGGGTGGAGTAGTCTTGGAGAAAACTTCGGGCAGCGGCTGTGAATGCACGATCTTGCACGATGATGCGTCCCGAAGGAACAAAGTTGCCTTTGCCTCCTTGCCACGAAGTGAGTTCGGGCACGACGAAGGGGCGCACATTTTGTGCCATTGTTGGAGCTGCAAAACTGAGTGCCCCAGCAAAGAGAGTGGTTAGTAGGGTTTTATTCATAGCTTATGTTCGTTTGTTTCTGCTGAAAACCTCGGCTACAACAAGGTCTGCAATTTGATGTAGCGGTATATTCTTATAATCCGTATAGAAGAGTTGTTGTAACAAACTGGGTTGGTGCTGCAAAGCAGCTGCAAAGCTGTCGATGAACACTTGTTTGTTCTGAAGTTTTACGGCGGCATAAGCCCTGTAAGCTTGCACTTCGCTTTCTGCAGGGAAGTTTGCTTGGAAGAGTTCTTCCCAATTGGTTTTGAAATCATTGTGCAGTTGGCTCTCGTGGAGGAGTTGCGCCAGTTGGACGTTGCGCTCATCGGCAATGGGCACTTCTAGATTTCTCATTCGCAGTAGTTCTGCAGCAAAGGGGAGGAACCCATAAGTGATGGCGACTCGTACGGCTTGAAGCAACATTTCGTCATGGGGAACGCCTAAAGAAGACAAAGTGGCCACGCAAACGTAGGCTTTTCGGATGTCGCCCTCCATTGCGTAGGACATGGCGAGGTCGAGAGATATGCGCTGTTTGTCGGGGTTGTCGCTGGCGCAATTTTTCATAGCGTGTTGCAAAGCTGTGCGAGCTTGTGGAATTTTATTGCGATTGAGATAGATTTCTCCAACAGACAGCGACATTGTGTAGTCGTTTGGCTCGATGTCGTGGTAGGTTTTGTAGACCTTCAACACGGTATTCCATTTTTCCAAACCTAATGCAGCGATGGCTTTCATGCGCAGTGCTTTGGGATGTTTGGGAGAAATGGCGAGTGCATATTCTGCAGCCTCAAGACATTTGGGATAGTCTTTGATGTCGTTGGCTAATTCGGCACGAAGCACCCAAGCATCAACGTTGTAAGGGTCTTCGTCGATGACTTGTTCCACCTGCTCAATACCATAGAAGGGAGTGCCGTAGCGCATCAGAATTTCGCTTTCCAAGAGTTGGACACGAGGATAAAGGGGAGAGGTCTTGTCGAGAAGTTGAAGAAATTTCTTGGCAAAAACTTCGCTGCCATAATCCAAAAAAAGTTCGGCAATCTCCAAATAGAAATCGTCGAGAGAGGTTTGTTCTTCTATTTGTTCCCCAAATTCTTGTGCTACATTCTCTTTTTCGCGAGCGATGAGGTTTTCGTAGATTGTGTTTGCATCGAAAAAACGTAGTTCGCTAAGGGCTTTCTCTGCGAGAAAAAACTGTACATCAAGATTGTCTTGGTCTGCTATTTGATTTACCAAGGCTTCTGCGTCGTGCCATCTTCCGTCATTCTTCAAGCGATAGACCTTCCGCATCAGAATTTCTGCATTGTCGGGGTGCATTCGCAAGGCAATACGCAGACAGATTTCAGCCTCAACAGTTTGTTGAGTCTGTTCAAAATGGTCGAGAATATCTAAAAAGTCGGGAACTTCCATCCAGAAGGGAATGGAAACTCCCGACAAATTGTTGTGATATTCACGCACTAGGGATTGCAATTCTTCTGGAGAACGCCTCATAATGGTGAAAGTGATAAATGATAAACGATGAAAGACGGTATGCCGTGTTGTAGAACAACGACACGCAGCGTTTGCTCCGGGCTTGTCTTAGGGAAGGATAAGCCAGAAGTTTGTGGTGAACCCACTCGCCTTTGCGTCTTATTTGTGTTTGTCCTCTTTGAGCGAAACGGTGCTGTTGAAGACGAGATGTTCGGGAGTGGAATCGGGGTCGATGTTGTAGTATCCCGTGCGAGTGAACTGCAAATAGGACAGCGGAGGAAGTGTTTGGGCAAACTTCTCAATGAAGGCTTGCTTATTCACGCGGATGCTGTCGGGATTGAGGAAGGGGCGCATAGCTTCGATGCCGCGAACGCCGTGTTCATCTTCGTATTGCTTGATGGCATCGCGAGGATTTTCACACGTCCAAAGGCAAGCGTAGTTGCGCACTTCGGCAGGCAAGCAGTGGTCGCAGCTCAACCAGTGGATAGTACCCTTTACTTTGCGGTTAGCACCTTCTGTTCCAGCCTTAGAGGTGGGGTCGTAGGTGCAATAGATTTCTTCGATTTCGCCTGTTTCTTCGTTTTTCTTGCAACCGGTGCAGTCTACGATATAGGCACTCTTGAGGCGTGTTTCCTTGCCTACTGCCATACGGAAGAACTTCTTGTCGGCTACTTCCTTGAAATCGGCACGCTCAATCCAGAGTTCGCGACTGAATTCTATGGTGTGCGTGCCCTCTTCAGGACGTTCGGGGTTGTTTTGCACTTCGAGTAATTCGCTTTGTCCTTCGGGATAGTTGGTGATGATGAGCTTCACAGGATCGAGGACGGCTGACACGCGAGTGGCACGTTCGTTGAGGTCTGTGCGCGCAGCACTTTCCAACAGTTTGATGTCGTTGAGGGCATCGAAGGTGGTATAGCCGATTTTGTCGATGAACATTCGGATGCTTTCGGGGCTATAACCGCGACGACGGATACCACAAAGCGTAGGCATACGGGGGTCGTCCCAACCATTCACCACTCCTTCTTTCGTGAGAAGCAAGAGATTGCGCTTAGACATGAGTGTATAGTTGAGATTCAATTTATTGAACTCAAACTGACGTGGGCGATTGTCTGCAAGGTCTTCTCCACGCACCTCTTTATACCAATCGACAAACAAATCGTAGAGAGGACGGTGAGGTACAAATTCGAGCGTGCAGATGGAGTGTGTAACCCCTTCTAAGAAGTCGCTTTGTCCGTGTGTGAAATCATACATAGGATAAGCATTCCAATGATTTCCCGTACGGATGTGGGGCATATTCAGCACGCGATACATGATAGGATCGCGGAAGTGCATATTGTCGCTCGCCATGTCAATCTTGGCACGAAGCACCATCTTACCGGGTTCTACGTTACCGCTGTTCATTTCTTCAAAAAGACGAAGCGATTCTTCCACTGGACGATCGCGATAGGGGCTTTCTGTACCAGGGCGAGTGGGAGTTCCCTTTTGAGCCGCAATCTGTTCGCTGCTTTGTTCGTCGACATAAGCACGTCCTTGTTTGATGAGCGCAACGGCAAAGTCCCAAAGAGCTTGGAAATAGTCGGAAGCGTAGTAGATGTTGTCCCACTTGTAGCCTAACCATTCAATGTCGTGCTTGATGGCTTCGACATATTCGTGGTCTTCCTTTTGTGGATTGGTGTCGTCCATACGGAGATTGCACACTCCTCCAAAACGTTCAGCGATGCCGAAGTCCAAGGCAATGGCTTTGGCGTGACCAATGTGGAGGTAGCCGTTAGGTTCTGGTGGGAAACGCGTTTGCAAGCGTCCGCCGTTTTTGCCAGCGGCGAGGTCATCTTTCACAATTTGCTCGATGAAGTTGAGCGATTCTTTTTTCTCATTCACGAGTTCTTGCTCGTTGGAGAGTTCAGGAGTGGTAGACATTTTGGATGTGTGATTAAAAACTCTGCGTGGACGCACGAGTGTAGGGAAGAAGAGGAGGATTAGTTGGCCATTTCAGAAATAAACTTGATGCGTACAAGTCTAATTTCCTCTTCGGAATAATCATTACTGAGTTCGTTGTAGGCTTCTTCGAGGTCGTCTGTTTCAGACTCGTGGAAGTAGTCGTAGATGTCTTCTACGGCATCTTCATCCATTTCCTCTTCGATGAAATAATCGAGGTTGATTTTCGTGCCACTATAAACAATGGCGTCTAGTTCATCGAGAAGTTCATCAAAGCCAATACCTTTAGCTTTTGCAATTTCATCGAGTGGCACCTTACGGTCAATGTTTTGAATGATGTCCACTTTGAGTTGCGATTTCTTTGCAATTGTGCGGATGCGGTATTCTTCGGGATGCGGAATATTGTTTTCTTCGCAGTGTTGACGAATCAACGCGCAGAATTTTTCCCCATAACGTTTGGCTTTACCAGCCCCCACGCCAGGAATGTTTTGCAATTCCGTGATGGTATGAGGATAAACGGTAGACATTGCTTCGAGTGAGCCATCTTGGAATATCACGTAGGGAGGCACTTCCAACTCTTTCGACATACGTTTGCGCAAATCTCTGAGCATCTGATAGAGTTGTGGGTCGAGTGCACTTGCTGCTCCACTTTGTGCGGGTGGATCTGTGGGTTCTTCCTCAAAGTCGTTGTCTTCCACGATTTTGAAACTCGTGGGTTTCTTGAGGAATTTCTTTCCTGCAGCGGTAACTTTGAGAATACCATAATTGTCGATGTCCTTTTTGAGGAAATCGGCCAATAGAGCTTGACGAATAACAGCGTTCCAAAGCTGTTCGTCCTCATCATTGTCAGAGCAACCGAAGTTCTCTAAATCATCGTGATGGTGTGCCACAATCTCATCTGTGGCATTGCCCATCAATATGTTTTTAATGTAGTCATCGGCGAAGTTTTCCTTGCATTCAAGAATAGTCTCGATAACTCTACATAAATAATCTTTTCCTTCCACTTGTTTATGAGGGTGTTTACAATTGTCACAATTGCCGCAGCCTTCAGGGCTTTCATATTGTTCTCCAAAGTAATGAAGGAGCAACTTACGTCGGCACACAGCAGACTCGGCATATGCGGCCGTCTCTTTGAGAAGTTGACGACCAATGTCTTGTTCGCTAATGGGTTTACCTTCCATAAATTTCTCCAGTTTTTGGAGATCTTTATAAGAATAGAAGGCAATGCAGAGGCCCTCGCCGCCATCACGGCCAGCGCGTCCGGTTTCTTGGTAATATCCTTCAAGGCTTTTGGGAATGTCGTAGTGGATGATGAAGCGCACATCGGGTTTGTCGATGCCCATACCAAAGGCGATGGTGGCCACAATCACGTCGATGTCTTCTTTGAGAAAGGCGTCTTGCGTGTCGCTTCTCAATTGTGCATCCAGTCCTGCGTGGTAAGCAGCGGCTTTGATGTCGTTAGTGCGCAACACCTCTGTGAGTTCTTCCACGCGTTTACGCGATAGGCAATAAATGATGCCACTCACGTGGGGGTGACTTTTGATGAATTTGATGACATCATAGTCTACTTTAGCTGTCTTCTGTCGCACTTCATAATAGAGATTTGGGCGATTGAAGGAGCTTTTAAACTCAAGTGCATCGGGTATTCCCAAATTCTTTTTGATGTCCATGCGCACTTTATCAGTGGCAGTTGCAGTGAGTGCGATGATGGGCACTGATCCTATTTCGTTGATGATGGGACGTAACTTGCGATATTCTGGGCGGAAATCGTGTCCCCACTCCGAGATGCAGTGTGCTTCGTCCACCGCAATAAACGACACCTGCACTGTTTTGAGGAATTCGACAAAACTCTCTTTGTTAAACAATTCGGGCGAAACATAGAGAAGTTTGGTTTTGCCCGATGTCACATCGTTCATTATGCCGAGAATCTCGTTTTTGGTGAGTGCCGCATAGATGTAGTGCGCCACACTATTATCTGCTCTTGTTTGCCTGACAGCATCTACTTGATTTTTCATCAGCGCGATGAGCGGCGACACAACGATAGCGACACCTTCCATAAGAAGAGCTGGAAGTTGGTAGCAAATGGATTTTCCTCCGCCAGTGGGCATCAGCACAAAGACGTCTTGTCCCGCCATCAGGTTGCGAATGATTGTTTCCTGATTGTTGCGAAACGTGTCGAAGCCAAAGTACTGCTTGAGCGGTTCGTGTAGGTTGGTGTCGTTCGTCATGGATACAAGAGTAAGATAGAGATGACTTGCTCTCGCAAAGTTAGAAAGAACTTTTGAAATCTCCATCAATTGCGCGCGTTTTTTTCTTGTTTTTATACGAAAAACTTTGTTTTCAACCTCACTTTTTGCCCTTGTTTTTTGTTTTCCTCTTTGTTTTTGTTCTCCGTTAGTTTGCTATTTGTTCTCCGTTAGTTTGCTGCTGAGCTTTTCTCCTTTTTTTTCTTCTCCATCATAGACCTTGCGCGATATTTCTGCTTATTATCACTATTTATAGGTATATGTTTGTTGAATATGCGCTGTATATTCTATGCTTTTACCTATTTGTGGGTATTGCATACTTGGTGTATTTTTCTCAACTTTGCAGTCTTAAAATACTCTGTTATGCAAAATGCACATTTAGTAGCGCTGTTTTTGGCTACCTTTCCTGCTGTACTCTCTGCTCATAGCATAAGTCGAACGACTTCGTTGTTTGTATCTGCGGACTCTGTTTCTAGTCAAAGTGTGACTACTGACACATTGACGACCCATAAAAAAGAAAAATCAAAGACGCATAAAGATGCCTCTTCCGCTATGTCTGGTAAGGCTCATAATCAGTTAGGTACGGCCAACGTGGTGGGGCACTCTGTGGTGCACCAACTTAAGTATGCGCCACAGATTGTGAGCTTAGTGGGAGAGCGTCAGTTGCAAGGCACAGCTTCTTCCCTCAACGAAGTGCTTAATCGTGTGGCTGGTGTCACTATAAGAAGCACAGGCGGTGTGGGAAGTCCATCGCGTATTTCTGTACGAGGACTTGAAGGTAAGCGTATGGGACTTTTTGTGGACGAGGCTGCCATCGGACAGTTCAGTAATTTCGTAAATCTCGACGACATTCCTACTGATATGATAGAGCGTGTGGAAATCTACAAGGGGATTGTGCCTTATCGTTTGGGAGGAGATGCTTTGGGAGGCGCAGTTAATGTGGTCGTGAAAGATTATCCTCCTCGTTATCTGGATGCGTCTTATGAATATGGTTCGTTCAACACTCATCGATTTAACTCTGTTTTTAAACGTCACGATGCTAAGACTGGTTTAGAATGGGGGGCAGGCGGTCTATATGTACATTCTGACAATGATTATGAAATGACGCTTCATCACCAAGGGGACATTCGTGTGCGACGTAACCACGATGCTTTTACCAAAGCCGTCGCTGGAGGTTCGTTGAAAGCCACAAAATGGTGGTTTGATGAACTCCAACTTGAAGCGATAGCCACCCTTACTCGACAAGAACTGCAAGGTATCGAATTGGATTATCAGCACGCTTTCAACCATGCACGCTCGATTCTTGGCTCAGTTACAGCCAAACGACAAAATTTCTTCGTCAAAGGATTGGATTTTGACCTATCTGCAGCCGTCAATGTAGGGAGTTATGGGCAAGTAGACACAGCGCATGTGGTGCATGGGTGGGATGGAACTACGCGCCGTTCGCAGTCGCCTTATGGTGGAGAGACCATGAATTTTCCTTCCGACTCTCACAACAGCACTTTGAATTGGGTATCAAAACTCAATATGAACTATGAACTTAGCGAAAACCATCTCGTCAACCTCAATGTGTATGGCAGTGGTACGGCTTTGCACCCTGAAAACGCAGTGATGGATCGGGCGTTAGGATACAGAGTGGGTTATGACTCCCGACTCAATAGCATCACTACTGGTCTTTCCTACGACGCTTTTTTCCTTGATCGTCGTTGGCAAACAGCTCTAACACTCAAAAACTTCTACATCAATTCTAGGGGACAGCATCTCGAGAATTATTTTCTCAATCAGTTGAAACCCATCTATATCGATCGTGTGGAATGGGGAGCGAATTTTGCAGTTGCCTATAGACCTATTCAAGAATGGCTCTTCAAAGCAGCGGTAAGTTCCGAAGTGCGCATCCCTTCTAGCGAAGAGCTCATTGGCAATGGATATACCATTGTGCCCTCCCCAGAACTGAAACCTGAGCGCAATAATAGTCTGAATTTGGGGATGCTTTATCATAAAAACTTAGAGCGTGGAGGAATGTTTGAAGCAGAACTCAATGTTTTTGCTAGTCAACTCACTGATATGATACGCTTTACTCCTGGAATGATTCCTTCTACTGCGCGATATGCGAATTTTGGTGCTGTAAATTCCAAAGGCGTTGAGGGAGAAGTGAAAGGTGATTTTACTCCTTGGCTTTATGCCTATGTAAATGCTACTTGGCAAGATTTGCGCGATGTTCGTCAATTTATCCCAGAAACAAAGGTCCCCAATCCTTCTTACGAAAAGCGAATCCCCAATGTGCCTTATATGATGGCTAATTGTGGTTTGGAACTTCACGGAAGAAATTGGTTTGGAGGACAAGGACAAAACACGCGCATCTTGCTTGACGCATCATACATCCATCAGTATTTCTATGATTTCGAATTGAGTCGTTATCAAGATCGAAAGATTCCTACATCACTCACTTGCGACGCCGCTATCGAACATAGTTTCGACAATAATCGATGGACGCTGACTTTCAAATTGAGAAATCTAACCAACAGAGAAGTTGTTTCAGAATTCAATAGACCTCTGCCTGGACGTAATTTCTCCATCAAATTGCGCTATCTATTCCGATAAGAACATCTATGTTTCGCATTTTCTAATTCATCAAATATATTTCCTATGTTCAAACACCTTTTTTCTGGGCTAGCCTTTGCGCTTGCTCTCGTTGCAATGCCTAGTTGCGACAAAGACACCCCAAGCACACCAGAAACCGCTGGAGGCCGTTTTCTCATCACTACTAATGTTGTCAATGCTGATGGGGCAAGTGGAGTGAGCTACTTCCAAACAGTTGAAAAAATGGAAGGCTCTATCAATAATGCTCAAGCTCGCCCAGCAGGTTTTGGTGTACCTCCCATTGTCATTGGTCAGCACATTTTTGTTCTCCCCGACTATATGGGAAGCACAAAGTCTGTTCTCACTCACTATGTGACCGACAAAAAAGGTAATATTTCAGAGCGTGGTGCGCTTACTCTACCTGCCAACTCTGGGGCCAGCAATATCGTATTGGCATCTGAGGACAAAGCCTATCTGAGTATGCAAAACCTTGGCATCGTTATGGAGTTTAATCCCACCACGATGCAAAAAGTGCGCGATATAGACCTAAATGCTCTCGCACAACCAGAGGTGCGTGTTGCACCAGGTGCTATGGTTGTGCGCGATGGTTTGTTGTTTGTCGGACTCAATCAGTTTGATAGTCAGTGGATGCCCCATTTGAAGCAAGCAGAAGTGGCCATCATTGACACTAAAGCAGGAAAACTGTTGAAGAAAATAGTTGAAGCTAAGCATCAGCTCTCCTTTGCCACGCGTCCCATTGATGCACACTCTATTTTTGTCAATCCCAAAGATGGTGCAATCTATTTGAACTGCATGGGTTCTTTTGGTTTCAAACCAGGATTTGATGGTGGTATTTTGCGTATCAAAAAAGGAGAAACAGAATTTGACGCTGACTATGCTTTGAACATTGCGCAAGCCAAAGTGGAGAACTTCAACCACACGCTTAATTATTTGGGAACAGTTCGTTTGGGCTCAGATGGTAAACTCTATGCTATGGCTGCTTCTTACGAGTTGGATGCCTCGGGTAATCCTTACCTTGCGAAAGTGATGGTGCCTGTGTGCATCGACCTTGAAAGTCGTAGTATTACGTATATCCCCGGTGTCAAGCCTTCCAATGGTCACGCAGTTGCAGTGTCAGAGGCTAACGGAAAAATCTATTTCGGTGTCAGCAATGCCGACGACAATGGGTTCTATGCCTACGATTTAGCTACAAAGAAAATCACAGGACTTGCTCTCCGCGTTCAAGGTTTCCCCACACAAATGGAAGTTTTGCCTTAATGCAATTGACTCATTACTACATATTGGACTGCACCAATGCTTATGCGTTGGTGCAGTTTTTTGTGGTTTTGGAATGCTTTTTTCTACGGATAAAACCCAATACCCGCAATTGAAGGATAGAAAGAATTTGTAAACCGCGCGCAAAAAAGCAAAGTTGGTGAAGACTGAGCATCTTCGCCAACTTTGCTGGAGAACTAACGATGTAAAACTTTCGGAGGATGATTATACAGCAGAGAGATTTGTTTTCTCAAACTGCTGGCGAGCATAGTCCAAAGTGATGGTGAGCGTTTTGTCTTGGCTAGAAGGAGCTTCGTACATAGCATCCATCATTATGGTTTCCACAATGGAACGAAGTCCACGTGCACCAAGTTTGTATTCCACCGCTTGATCAACGATATAATCGAGCACGTCGTCATTGAAGGTGAGTGCAATGTCGTCGAGGGAGAAGAGCTTGATATATTGTTTGATAATCGAGTTCTTCGGTTCGGTGAGAATGTTGCGCAAAGCCGTACGATCGAGCGGTTTCAAATAGGTGAGCACAGGCAGGCGACCAATGATTTCGGGAATGAGACCAAACGACTTCAAATCTTGTGGTTCCACATATTGCATCAAATCGGAAGCATCAATCTTTTTGAGATTTTGCACAGAGTCATAACCCACAGTGTGCGTGTTGAGGCGTTGAGCAATCTTTTTCTCAATGCCATCGAATGCTCCACCGCAGATGAAGAGGATGTTGTGCGTGTCGACGTGAATGTAGTCTTGGTCAGGGTGTTTGCGGCCACCTTTGGGGGGAACATTGACAATGCTTCCTTCCAGGAGTTTAAGCATACCTTGTTGCACACCTTCTCCGCTCACATCACGCGTGATGGATGGGTTGTCGCTCTTTCGCGCAATTTTGTCGATTTCGTCAATGAAAACGATACCGCGCTCAGCTTTTTCTACATCGAAATCGGCCACTTGGAGCAAACGAGAGAGAATGCTTTCCACGTCTTCGCCCACGTATCCTGCTTCGGTGAAGACTGTTGCATCTACAATGGTGAAAGGAACTTTGAGGAGCTTTGCAATAGTGCGAGCCAAGAGCGTCTTACCCGTGCCCGTAGAGCCGACCATCACAATGTTGCTTTTCTCAATTTCTACAGGATCGTTTTCGTCTTTGTTTTTGTTGAGAATGCGTTTGTAGTGATTGTAGACAGCAACAGAGAGATACTTTTTTGCTGCATCTTGTCCGATGATATACTCATCAAGATATTTTTTAATCTCTTTGGGAGTGGGCAAAGCACCCAGTTCTTCCTCTACATCATCATCAGGCTTTTGCGAAGCCAAGGCCAAATCTACCATCTCTTTTGCTCGTTCTGCACATTCGTTGCAGATATGTCCGTCAAGACCAGTGAGAAGAAGTTCTAGTTCCTCCTCGCTGCGTCCACAAAACGAGCAGTGTCTGTGGTTATTGTCGTTATTTGCCATTTTATAAAGCGTTAGGTTTAACCTTTGCGCGAAAGCACGCGGTCAATCATTCCATATTCAAGAGCTTCGTTGGCTGTCATCCAATAGTCGCGATCGCTATCAGCCCATACTTTGTCGAAGTCTGTATGGCTATGTTCGGCAATGATGGTGTAGAGTTCCTTTTTAAGTTTCATAATCTCGCGCGCAGTGATTTCAATATCAGAAGCCTGACCTTGTGCACCGCCGAGAGGCTGATGAATCATAACACGACTATGAGGGAGTGCAGCGCGTTTGCCTTCCTGTCCTGCCACGAGGAGAACGGCAGCCATAGAAGCCGCCATACCCGTGCAAGTGGTGGCAACGTTGCTTTGTACAAATTGCATAGTGTCGTAGATGCCAAGGCCTGCGTACACGCTACCTCCAGGAGAATTGATGTAGATGGAAATGTCTTTACCGGGATCGACAGAGTCTAGATAGAGTAGTTGTGCTTGGAGTGTATTGGCGGTGTAGTCGTCAATGGCAGTGCCGAGGAAGATGATGCGGTCCATCATCAAACGACTGAAAACATCCATTTGCGTCACATTGAGTTGACGTTCTTCGAGGATGTAAGGATTGAGATATTGGTTTTGTGCTGCCACCACGTCGTCAAGAACGAGGGAATTGATGCCCATATGTTGGGTGGCAAATTTGCGAAAGTCTTGGTGCATAATCTCTAGAATTGGTGAGAAAATCCGTTCTATTGGTCGAACACTTCTTACTTGCCTTACAGATAGTTCCTACGAAAAGAAGAAAGCGTAAGAGTAGGGGAGTGGGTGCAGCCTTACGCCGTACACCCGAAGTTCCGAAAACGCAAGTATATGCGATGGTCTGATAGATTTTCTCTAATAAATATGGAGATGAAAAAGACAACGAGGAATTACGTTGTGCGTGAACACATCGTTATTCCCCGTTGTCGAGATAGAATCATAAGACACTGCTACCAACCTGTGCTGACACCGCAGTGTCTGAGGTTTCGGGGAAGCAGCGGAGCTGATTATTCAGCAGTTTCTTCTTGGAAAAGTTTTTGGAAGTCTTCCACGCTCACAGACTTGTGTTCGAGAGTCACAACTTCCTTGAGTGCCTTAGCCAACTTTTCGTTGATGCTACGCTCTACGAAACCATTCACTTGGTTACGGTCTTTGAGCAATTCAGCAGCATAGTTTTCGAGATATTCCTCAGGCACATTGTTCATACCATATTGTGCGAATTGGAAGCGAGCAGTCTTCACAGCAGCAGCGCGCACGTCAGCATCGTCAATCTTCACTTCAGCCTTAGCCACGAGCTTCTCCTTGATGAGGTGCCACTTGAGTTCTTCGAGACTTTGAGCGAAGTTGTTTTCTACAAATTCTTCACCCTTATCTGCGTTTTGCTCCTTCATAAAGCGCTTGAGAAGTTCTTCGGGGAATTCGAGCTTGCCCACTTTCTCGTCTGCATATTTGCGAACATCAAGGAGGAACTTGTAGTCAGCGTCTTCGTTGTATTGGTTTTGGATGAGCTCCTTAATTTTAGCGCGCATCTCTTCTTCAGACTTCACAGTGCCGGGTTCAAATACGCGGTCGAAAAGTTCTTGATCGAGAGTAGCAGGAACGAAGCGGCTGATAGACTCAACTTGGAAAGTGAAGTTGCCGTTGTGTTGAGCAGCTTCTTCCTTGCTCACCTTGAGGAGAGCAGCGAGTTCGTTTTCGCTGTGTGCCACAGAAGGATTGAAAGTGATAACATCACCCACCTTAGCACCTTCGAAGAGTTTCTTTTGGTCGTCATTTACGAAATAAGCAGGCATCAAGCTAGCGCGGTCAATGGTAAGACCACCTTCAAGAAGATTGCCCTTTTCGTCTTGTTGAGCGAGAGCACCACGGAGGATGTCGCGGTCAGCATACTCTTCCACATCTTCAGGGTGACCAGCTTGTTGTGCAAAGTTCTTCACTTGTGCATCGATTTGCTCTTCGCTCACTTCGATGTCATAGTAAGGAAGTTTGTCAGCGTTAGAAAGTTCGTAGTTGAACTCAGGAGCGAGAGCGATGTCGAACACGAATTCAAATTCGCTTTGGTTTTCGATGTCTTGAGGTTGTTGCTTTTCAGACATCATAGGTTCGCCAAGGATATTCACCTTGTTCTCGTTGATGTAGTTCATCAAACCTTCACCCAACACGCGGTTGATAGTGTCAGCTTTCACTTGTGCACCAAAGCGTTTTTGAATAACACCAGCAGGCACCTTGCCAGGACGGAAACCAGGCATCTCAGCTTTTGCAGAGATATTCTTGAGCTCTTTCTTTACTGCATCCTGGTAGTCGCCCTGTTCCAACTTTACAGTTACAAGAGCACTTACACCATTCTGTTCGAGAGTAATCTTCATAGTGGGAGTATCTTTATTTTATTATTGATTATTCTGTTTTGGTGCGGAAAAACCGCAGGAGAAAATGCGGACAAATCCATCAAATTTCATTGAAAAAAGAGGTTTTTACAATGAAATTAGCGGTAAAGCCATACATTTAGCGGAGCAAAGTTAGTGCTTTTTTCCCGAAAAAGCCGTAACTTCGCAGAAAAATATAGCGTTTCCTATGCAGAAATCTGATTTTAGAATCGTCTTTATGGGTACACCCGACTTCGCTGTTGCTTCTTTGCGAGCACTTGTTGAAGGCGGGTACAACGTCGTGGCTGTGGTTACTATGCCCGATAAACCTATGGGACGCCATCAAACAGAGCTTTCCCAAAGTGCGGTCAAACAATATGCCGTGAGTCAAGGACTCCCCGTGCTCCAACCCGAGAAGTTGAAAGACGAGACTTTCTTGCAGCAATTGAGCAATTTCCGTGCCGATTTGCAAGTTGTCGTTGCTTTCCGTATGCTGCCTGAGGTGGTGTGGAATATGCCTCCTCATGGTACCTTTAATCTTCATGCCTCTCTGTTGCCACAATATCGTGGTGCAGCACCCATCAACTGGGCAATTATCAATGGAGAGAAGAAGACTGGAGTGACTACTTTCTTGCTAGATCACGAAATAGACACAGGGTTGGTGTTGCATCGCGAAGAAGTGAAAATCCTCGACACTGATAATGCTGAAGATATTCACGACAAACTGATGAATGTGGGAGCACCGCTTGTTTGTCGCACTGTTGACGACATTATGCAAGGAAACATTCGTCCCATACCTCAGCTTGAACTTGCGCCCGACGCAGAGATACACCATGCACCAAAGATATTCAAAGACACCTGCCGTTTACCTCTCGACAAAGGGGTGAAAGCTGCTTATGACTTTGTGCGTGGAATGTCGCCTTATCCCGCAGCGTGGACAGAATTTGTAGATGCCTCTGGCAAGCATACGGTGGTGAAACTCTTTGCCACCGAAAAAGAACTCTGCGCTCCAGCACATATGTTAGGCAGTGTGATCAGTGATGGCAAAACTTATTTGAAAGTTGCCCTCTCTGATGGTTATCTTCATCTTACAACGCTCCAGCTCGCTGGCAAAAAACGTATGGCGATAGCCGACTTCTTGCGCGGTTATCGTCCCGATGCAGCCTTGAAAGTAGAGTAGAATTGCGCTAATGCTTCTCTATGATCGTATAACCTCCCGACTGTATTCCATTCTCTTCTTAATCCTATGCCTCTCGAAGCACTTCCCCCTCGTCCTGGTCACGGCATGACCGCTGAGTTCAACTTAGAAAACTTCCACCAAACCATTGATGTCGAACCACAAGAACCTCGTCCTTTGCGCACACTTCCTGCGGAGTGGGCACCACAAAGCGCGATTCTTATTTCGTGGCCACATGCAGAAACCGATTGGGCTGACATTCTTGATGAAGTCACGGAGTGTTATGTACGAATGGCCTATGCCATTGCAGCTCACCAACCGCTCATTGTTTTAGTGGTTGAAGGATTAGACGTATCCTCACTATTGGAGAAACGTCTGCCACAAGCTGTTTTCAGCAACATCACTTTCGTTGTTGTGCCGACCACAAACGACACCTGGGTGCGCGACTATGGTTTTCTCACTGTTCAAAGCACAGGCGGAGCTGAGCTGATGGATTTTCGCTTTAATGGATGGGGCGGAAAGTTCAAAGCTGAACACGACAATGCTGCCAATCGTTTGTTGTTTGAAACTCAACTGCTGCGCGGACACTATGTTGATGCACTTGACTTTGAACTTGAAGGTGGTGGCATTGAAAGTGACGGCTGCGGCACGCTGCTGACAACGGCAGAATGTTTGCTCAATCCCAACCGACGTCGTCAAGGCGATGCAGTGCCAACTCCCGATAAAGCACAAGTGGAAGCTTTGCTCAAAGAACGCCTTGGAGTGGAACGCATCCTTTGGTTGCACTATGGCTATTTGGCAGGAGATGACACAGATTCTCACATCGACACCCTCGCACGTCTTTGTCCCAATGACACTATTATATATGTGCAATGCACGGACACCGCAGACGAACACTACGAAGCGCTGGCAGCTATGGAGCAAGAACTTCAAGCCTTTCGCACCCTCGAGGGTAAGCCTTACCGCTTGATTCCTGTTCCCCTGCCCGATGCGTGCTACGATGAAGAGGAGCGATTGCCTGCCACCTATGCCAATTTCTTGATCATAAACAAAGTGGTGCTAGTACCCACTTATGCTCAACCCGAAAAAGATGCGCTAGCCCTTAAGAATATCCAAAAGGCATTTCTGGAACGTGAAATCATTGGCGTAGACTGTCGTGCTCTCATTCGTCAACACGGGTCTTTGCATTGCGCCACTATGCAGTTTCCACGCGAAGTGTTCCGCACTCCAGCGCAATAACCCCAAACTTATTTCTCAAACGTAGTGCTTTGCAAATTATCTCCCAAGCATTTCGTTTCCTATCAATCCTCGTTTCTTATGAAAGTAGCCCTCATACAAATGTCTTGCACTCCCAATGTCGAGTTTAATCTTCAGAAACTTGCCAAGGGAATTGCACAAGCTGCCCAACGTGGGGCAGAACTCGTGGTGTTGCAAGAACTCCATAACACGCCTTACTTCTGTCAAACAGAAAATCCCGACCTTTTCGACTTGGCAGAACCCATCCCCGGTCCTTCCACCGACTTCTTCGGTACGTTGGCACGCCAGTTTGGCATCGTGATTGTCACTAGTCTTTTTGAACGTCGCGCAGCAGGTCTTTATCATAACACCGCTGTAGTCATCGAAAAAGACGGCACCATCGCAGGAAAATATCGCAAGATGCACATTCCCGATGATCCCGCTTATTACGAGAAGTTCTATTTCACCCCTGGCGATCTCGGTTTTGAACCCATCGACACAAGTGTCGGTCGCTTAGGTGTGCAGGTGTGCTGGGATCAGTGGTATCCCGAAGGTGCACGCTTGATGGCACTCCGTGGGGCTGACCTCCTCATTTATCCCACTGCTATTGGCTATGAAAGCAGTGATACGCCCGAAGAACAAGCTCGCCAGCGCGAAGCATGGACAACAGTGCAGCGCGGTCATGCGGTAGCCAACGGACTACCTGTGATTGCGGTTAATCGCACAGGTCACGAACCCGATCCAAGTGGACAAACGCACGGCATTCAATTCTGGGGTAGCTCATTTGTGGCAGGTCCTCAAGGCGAATTCCTTTATCGTGCAGAGATTGACGAAGAAGTCGTTGCCATCGTCGACATTGATTTACAGCGCAGTGAGAATGTGCGTCGCTGGTGGCCCTTCCTTCGCGATCGTCGTATCGAAGAATTTGCTCCTCTCGCCAAACGATATTTGGATTAAACCCAAATCGGTCATTAGATCCTGAACAGATTTCATTAGATTGTTGAGCAGA
>ERZ772909.142-NODE-142-length-50092-cov-6.161580_pt1 | contig 50092 bp, 42 predicted proteins | sample MGYA00511137_ERZ772909 | MGnify/ENA primary metagenome ERZ772909 (study PRJEB29015, sample SAMEA2738095) | human oral metagenome | biome: human oral; feature: human-associated habitat; material: saliva | place: China | collected 2270 ... | reverse complement strand
GTTGAATTGGGGGAAGCGAAAAATAATATCAAATTTCACAGCCCCCAAACCGCTAATCGCGGATAACATGCCCCTACTCATTATAAAGTTAAAACTAAATTTCGTTCATAATTATGTTTATGGTTGATTGTTAAATAGACTAAATCGTTAATTTTCTTCCGCCTCGTTCATTTAAAATTAAAGACTTAATTTGGCGTTAAATTTGATTCACCAACAGAATTTGTCGATGAGCCTATTTTACCAAAGTACCTTAAAAGATATAAAAAGAGCCAAGCGAACTTGACTCTTTAACAGATTTACGATTATTCCTTGGCTGGTCGGTGTATACAGCATCTCAGGTACCTCAATAAGGTGCGGCAGGAACCCTTTCTGCCCTCAATGAATAATCTTTAATCAGTCATATTTTACGGCTTATTTTTGTTCATTTCAACTTTTTGGCAATAATCTCTTTAGAAATACCCCTCTTCCTTTAAAGAGCAATAAGTATGATCCCCTACAATAAAATGATCTAACAATTCAATCCCCATCATTTCTCCACATTCCGATAATCGTCTTGTAAAATCAATATCCGCTTGAGAGGGTGTAACATTTCCACTTGGATGATTATGTCCAATAATAATTCTTGCTGCAGAGAAACGAACAGCTTCTCTAAAAATTTCTCTTGGATGAACAACTGCTTGATTGAGCCCTCCTCGAAAAATAATTTTTTTCTTAATCACTTCATTTTTTGAATTTAAGAATAAAGCAATTAAATGTTCTTGGTACAAATCTTTTAATTCTTCCATAATACATTCTCCCGCTTTTTGCGAGCTTGTAATATGTCCTAATTTTGTTTGCTTAGCAGTTCCTAACCGAATTCCCAATTCCATTGCAGCTTTTAATTCAATGGCTTTTGTTCGTCCAATTCCATGAATCGCCATTAATTCTTCCACTGTTGCCATTTTCAATGTAAATAAATCTTCAAACGTATTTAATACGACTTTCGCTAATTGCAACACATTTAATTCTCTAGAGCCTGTCCGAAGCAAAATCGCTAATAATTCGTAAGTTTCTAAACTTTTGGCTCCTAATTTTTCTAATCGTTCCCTTGGCATTGATTCTAATGGCAATTCTAATAATTGTTGATCCATTTCCATTTTATTTCCCCCTTTTGCAATAGTTCTTTCAACTTATATATATGCAAAAAAGGCTTAAAAATATTTATTTCATAAAAATTTTTCTCATAAAAGAAATAAAATAAAGAGAACCTGTAATCCAAAGCATTTCTTGGTCTGAACTTCTATTGATGTAATTCTCAATAAATTGCTGAACATCTTCTACAAACTCAATCTCACTATGAGGGTAATCCGTTTTTTTAATTGCCCCTACATAATCAAAAGTCGTTAATACTAATCGAGCTTCAGGTAATTCCTTTCGTAAATAATCGACCATTTCTTTATAGTGTTTCCTCTTTAGAGCTGAAAATAAAATTGTCTGATGAGCCCCGTCTTCTCCGTATTCTTTCACTGTTTCAACAAATCGTTTTAATGCATGAATATTATGAGCTCCATCTAGTATTACTGTAGGGCTTTGATGCACCACTTCCATTCTTCCTGGCCAAGTAACCGTTTGGAAACTTTCTTGAATGGCAGATAGTTCAATTGGCAGTTGGAATTTCTTTTCAAATCGTAAAAAGCATTCTAACGCTACTGCAGCATTTTCTAATTGATACTTCCCTTTTAAATTCAAATAAGAAATGTGAATTCGAGTATCTGCATTTGTAAAAACAACCCCATCTTCAACCAATTCAATTTTAAATTCTCGTTCGAACGTATGTAAGTCACAGTTATAAGCTTCTCCTACCACTTCTGCGACCTTCAAGGCTTCTATCGGTAAATTTCCCAATACGACTGCTTGATTTTGTTTAAAAATTCCCGTTTTTTGAATCGCAATTTCTTCAATCGTATTTCCTAACATTTCTTCATGATCCATTCCAACTGATGTAATCACACTCATCGTTGAATGAACAATATTAGTTGTATCTAATAATCCACCAATACCAACTTCTAATAAAGCAACTTCCACTTTTTTTCTAGAAAAATACACTAACGCCATAGCCGTCATTATTTCAAAGAAACTTAACGGTTCATATTCGGCTATCAATGTTGCTTCTGCTTGTCGAACAAGCTCTCCAACGATTTCAAAATCTTCTTCAGACATTACGTTACCGTTGATTAAAAAACGATCCGTATAATCGATTAAATGAGGGGAAACAAATGCTCCTACCTTTTGCCCATGATGAACAAATAAGGACGATAACATCGCAATTGTAGAACCTTTTCCATTTGTTCCGGTCACATGAATAATCGGATAATCATCTTGCGGATTTCCAAGAAGAGACATGACCGCTCTTATTCTGTCTAACCCGTATTTTCGTTTATATTTCATTCGATCTAAGATCCACTCTCTAACTGTTTGCATGAACTCCCCTTCTTTCATTTTTCATATTACAAATTCCCTCTTCAACTTGCAAGAAATATTAAACTTTCTACCTCTATCTGAACAAAAAATCCTGCTAGTAATTTCTCACCAACAGGATTTATCGAACACCTGATTTATCTCAGTATTCTTTTATGCTAATGTTTTTAAGGTTGCAATACGTTCTAGAACTGCTTGACGTTGATCAGCGTATTCTTTACCTTTTGCACGTTCTGCTTCTACAACAGCTTCTGGTGCTTTCGCAACAAATTTTTCATTTGATAATTTTTTCTCTACACGATTCACTTCATCTTGTAGTTTAGCTGCTTCTTTTTCTAAACGAGCAATTTCATCATCAATATTAATTAATCCTGCTAATGGTAAATAAATTTCAGCTCCACTAATAACACTTGTTACAGCATGACTTGGTGCTTCAACATCTAAACCATATTCAAATGATTCAGGATTACAGAAACGAGCAATATAGCTTTCATTTTCTGATAAAATAGCTTGAATATCCGCGCTTGAAGTTTTAGCAACAATCGCAATTGGTTTCGATAATGGTGTATTCATTTCATTTCTGCTTGTACGAACGGAACGAATAAAGTCCATTAAGAATTCCATTTTTTCTGCTGCTGCTTCATCCATTTGACTTTCTTGTACAACTGGATATGAAGCCACTACTAATGAATCTCCAATATGAGGAACTGATTGCCAAATTTCTTCTGTTACGAATGGCATAATTGGATGTAATAAACGTAATGTTTGATCTAATACATACACTAAAATGCTACGAGTTGTTAATTTAGCAGCTTCATCATTTCCTGCTAATGTTTCTTTAGACATTTCAATATACCAGTCACAGAAATCATCCCAAATGAAACGATACAATAGACGACCCGCTTCACCAAATTCAAATTTCTCAAATAATTCTGTTACTTTAGCGATGACTTGATTTAATCTTGTTAAAATCCATTTATCTGCTAATGTTTTTTCACCAGTAATATCTAATTGATCCACTGTTAAATCGCCAATATTCATTAATGCATAACGGCTAGCATTCCAAATTTTATTGATAAAGTTCCATGCAGCATCCATTTTATCCGTTGAATAACGAACGTCTTGTCCAGGTGCTGAACCATTTGCTAAGAACCAACGTAAGGCATCTGCACCGTATTGTTCGATGACTTCCATTGGATCTACACCATTCCCAAGAGATTTACTCATTTTACGTCCTTGGCTATCACGAATTAATCCGTGGATTAATACATTTTTAAATGGACGTTTGCCAGTAAATTCTAAACCTTGGAACATCATACGGCTCACCCAGAATGTTAAAATATCATAACCTGTTACAAGTGTACTTGTTGGATAGTAACGTTTATAGTCGCTAGCTTCAACATCTGGCCAACCCATTGTTGAAAATGGCCATAATGCAGATGAGAACCATGTATCTAATACATCCACATCTTGTGTCCAGTTTTCAGCATCTGCTGGAGCTTCCATTCCAACATATACTTCACCAGTTTCATTATGATACCATGCTGGAATTTGATGTCCCCACCATAATTGACGAGAAATTACCCAATCGTGAATGTTTTCCATCCAACGTAAGTAAGCATCATTAAAACGTGGTGGGTAGAAGTTAACCGTATTGTCTTCTTCTGCACGTTGCGCTTGAATCGCTTGTTCAGCTAAAGGCCCCATTTTAACAAACCATTGTTTTGATAAACGAGGTTCAACAACAACATCTGTACGTTCAGAATGTCCCACACTATGAACATGTTTTTCAATTTTTACAAGAAGTCCTGCTTCTTCTAAATCTTTCACGATTGCTTTACGAGCTGCAAAACGATCCATTCCTTCGTATTTTCCAGCTAATTCATTCATTGTTGCATCATCATTCATAACATTGATACGTGGTAAATTATGACGGTTACCAACTTCAAAGTCATTCGGGTCATGTGCAGGCGTAATTTTTACAACCCCTGTTCCGAAATCTTGTTCAACATACTCATCCGCAATAATTGGAATTTCTTTTCCAACTAATGGTAAAATAACTGTTTTTCCAATTAATGCTTGATAACGTTCATCTTCAGGGTGAACCGCAACAGCAGTATCTCCAAGTAAAGTTTCTGGACGAGTTGTTGCAATTTCTAATACAGCACTTCCATCCGCTAAAGGATAATTCATATGGTAGAAAGCACCTTCTACATCTTTATGGATTACTTCGATATCTGATAATGAAGTTTTTGCTTTTGGATCCCAGTTAATAATGTATTCTCCACGGTAAATTAAACCTTTTTCATATAATGTTACGAATACTTTTTTAACAGCATCTGATAAACCTTGGTCTAATGTGAAACGTTCACGACGATAGTCAACTGAAATCCCCATTTTTGCCCATTGTTCACGGATATGGCTTGCATATTCTTCTTTCCATTCCCATGTTTGTTCTAAGAATTTTTCACGTCCAAGGTCATAACGAGATAAACCTTCTCCACGTAATTTTTCTTCTACTTTTGCTTGAGTCGCAATTCCGGCATGGTCCATACCTGGTAACCATAATGTATCGTACCCTTGCATACGTTTTTGACGAATAATCATATCTTGTAATGTAACGTCCCACGCATGTCCTAAGTGTAATTTACCTGTTACATTTGGTGGTGGAATAACGATTGAATAAGGTTCTGCATTTGGATCTTCATTTGGATGGAAGACTCCCGATTCAACCCACCATTGATATTTTCCTGCTTCAACTTCTTGCGGTTGAAACTTTGGTGACATTTCTTTTGCCATTCTTTTTCCTCCTTAATGAAATCATTTTGATACAATAAAAAAATCCTATGAAGATTTACTTCATAGGACGATTATTTTCGTGGTACCACCTAATATTCGCATCATAACTGATGCCTTTAACGTTGTTAACGAAGTCTACTCCGAGCTAAGTTACTATGATTCCCCTAGCCAACTTACAAGCTACCTTCATACAAATTCGTTAAGAAGTTTCACCAACCCTTCTCTCTCTATCAACTAAAATTCGTATTACTCCTCTTGTGCAATGCTTTTATTCTATGGAATATAGTCTACCATTGTTTAACGATACTTGCAAATGATTTTCCTTGCATTTATCTTTCTTATTTTTTCAAGAAACGACGCATTGAGAAAATTGAACCAAATGATCCAATTAACACTCCAACTCCAGCCATCGCTAGAGATAAACGATACAAGAAAGGATTTGGTGCTAATAAGCTAAAGTTAGATCCAGCAAAGAAATCACTTCCGCCTTTATACACCCATAAATATAAGCCCCATAATACAGCAATGGGTACAATTGAACCAATTAATCCAATGAAACCACCTTCTAAGAAAAATGGCCAACGAATATAAGCTTTAGTTGCTCCTACTAATTGCATAATTTCAATTTCGGTTCTACGAGCATGAATCGTTGCACGAATCGTATTTGAAATTAAAAATAGAGCAATAATTAATAATACAGCGATAACACCAATTCCAACATTACGAGATGTTGAAATAACTTTAAATAACGTATCAGCTTTCGCCCCACCATAGTTCACACGAGCTACATAATCCATTTTCTCAATGGTCGTTGCTACTTCCTTCGTTAGTTTTGGATTTTTTGTACTTACATCAAAAGCATTTCTTAAAGGGTTGCTGTCATTTTTAAATAATTCAAATTCTTGCGCAACACTCTTCGTAATGTCATCTAATTCTTCATCTTTTGAACGGAATTTAACAGTATCAACAGCGTCCAATGCTTGAATAGCTGCTTTTAACTCTTCCGTTTTAGTTTCATCTGCTGCTAAATCAATATATACACGTACATTGACATCTTGCTCTACATCTGTCGCAATTTTATTCATGTTAAATAGTAATGAGACAAAAATCCCTACTAATAATAGCACCATTGATACTGCAGAAACTGCTCCAAAAGTAGACCAGCCATTTCTAAATAAGCTTTTAACCGCATCACGAATATGACGCCACATAGTTCTAATCTTCATATCCGTACTCCCCTTCCTCTTGGTCACGGACAATGCGTCCCATTTCAATTGCCAATACACGATGTTTCTTTTCGTTTACGATTTGTCTATTATGAGTTGCCATTACAATGGTTGTCCCTTGTTGATTAATTCTTTCTAAAATATCCATAATTTCCATTGAAGTTTCTGGATCTAAGTTTCCTGTTGGTTCATCAGCAATTAATACAGCTGGAGTATTGACAATCGCTCTTGCGATAGCAACACGTTGTTGTTCTCCTCCTGATAATTGATCTGGGAACATTGTCATACGATGTGTTAAGTTTACTAAAGCTAATACTTCTTCAACTCTACGTTGAATTTCTTTAGGAGACTTTTCAATTACTTCCATTGCATAAGCAACATTTTCATATACAGTTAAACGAGGTAATAATTTAAAATCTTGGAAAACGACTCCTACATAACGTCTTAAATAAGGAATCTCACGTTCTCTCATTTTTGTTAAATCATATTTTCCAACGGTAATTCTTCCTTTTGTTGCTTTTTCTTGACGATACATCATTTTAATAAATGTTGATTTTCCTGCTCCAGATGGGCCTACAACATATACAAATTCCCCATCTTGAATTCTGACTGATAAATTATTTACGGCTAAAATACCTTTTCCATATTTCTTTGAAACATTCATCATTTCAATCATTCACTCACCAGCTTTCTCTATTCATAGTCTATGTCTTATCTATTATACCATTTTTAAGATGACATTCTATTGACAGCATATTACAAAAATATGTCATTTTAACACTGTTAAATCATGAATTAGATTTCAAACTTTTTTATATAGATGAATAAAATAGAGTATGAAATATTGTAAAGCTTCTTCTTTTATGGAATGAGGTCTTAAAAAATCCTCTGCAGGAGACCATCTATCTAATAAATGATTTCTATAATCCTCTATAAGCGTTTTAAATGGATGATCATATTGGTCATTTAACATTCCATGTTCAAAAGCACTTAACACTATTCCGATTCTTAATAATGAAATTCCTAAATCTTCCAATAAGCTTTGAAATATTTTTAATACAATTTCATAAACATTAAAAGAGGTTTGTCCAAAATATTCTTTAATGAATTCTTGCCAGCTATTTATTAATTCTCTTGAAGTTATTTCTCCATCAAACCATTTTTCTTCCAATTCGTATCCAATCATATCAATTAAAAATAATTGAAAAAAATTAATATTGGACGATGCAACCGGATTTCTTCTAATCGCCAAGAAATTATTCAATAGAGTATGATAGACTTCCTCTACTGAATCAATATTATAAAAATAATTTTCAATCAAATGAGAAAAATCAATCGTCAGTATTGGAATTAGGGTAGCATAATAACGACAAGCATTTATACAATAATTTTGTTGTTCCTCTAACCATTCATTTTCTACTCGACTTTGTAAAATTTTAGCATAAGCTTCCCCAAATAACTCTAAAAATTCAAATAAAGAAATGGAAAAAGAATGATAGGAAGATATAGGAAGATAAATGAATATAAAATTTATGATTTAGATTTAAACATTTTGATTTCCGCTTAAACTCTACTGTAATTTTATACGGTTTTATTAAACTATGAATTTGGTTTAGAAAGTAATTAAAGAAATACGCAGCTTGTTCCTGTGTAATTATTAAGTCACAGACATCTGCATTCGTTGGAATGTTATTAGAAAGAAGATACGATTTATAAAACTGAATAATTTTTTCATGATGATTGTTTAACTGTTTACAGCAAGAACACACAAAATCATCACCATATAAACAACTTAAAATTTCTTCATATTTGGGAGCAAATAGATGAAATTTTTCGGCATAATAAGAGGCATAAAATAATCTGATTCTATCTAAATCCTGTTCAAGTGATTGTTCTAACAGTTTAGGGTTTAAAGACTCTAACCACTTTTCTTTTAATTCTTTTTGCACCACTTTAAAATCTTGATTAAAATATTTATGAGCATACTTATCCTTTAAATAATACTCATCAATTTTTTTAATTTTTATCTGTTCATTATGAGATAACTCATCCAGATGTTCGTTAAAGTATCGATAAATCCTCATTGAGCTTTGAGACTTCATATATTTATCCATAAGTTCACTAGGAAATCCATTTTCAGAATAATTCAATTGATTTCTATCCAAAATCTCATACGCATGAATTAATTCTTCAATTAATTCCATTGTATCAAGTAACCCTCGAAGTTCACTAACAGCATATTGCATTCTCAAAACCCCCTTTTATTTTCTAACTCTATTTTACCGCTTTCATCCTTATAAAACAAATTATTTTTCTGTTATTATTTGTTTTTTTTCGGAAAAATAAAGTCATTTAGATATGGCATCCAAACAACTTTAATTTAATCATTATTCTTTTATTTTTATATAGCATTAGCAATAAGATTCGCAAAGCGAAGCTGCTAACGTCCTCCTGCTACTATTTCAAAAAGTCACTATTTTATACGTACTCTCATTCGATTTCCGTTTAAATAAAAATGACTTTTTATAGTAGTATGAGTGATAGAAACCGAAGGTTTGCTGGCGTCCTTTGCTACTATATTCAAAAAGTCAACATTGTATACGTACTCTCAGTCGATATCCGTTTAAAATAAAAATGACTTTTTATAGTAGCATTAGTGAAAGAAACCACGAGATGTGGTTTCTTTCACAGGAAACTTTGAGACCCAGGCTCAAAGTTTAGCAATGAGACTCGCTTTTGCGAGGCTGCTGGCGTCCTTTTGCTACTATATCCAAAAAGTCAATTTTTATTCCGTTTCTCCGGATAATGACCATTTTAAATACGCATCCATAAATGGATCTAAATCTCCATCCATCACAGCACCAATATTCCCTGTTTCATGACCCGAACGCAAATCCTTCACTAAAGAATATGGATGGAAAACATAATTTCGAATTTGAGAACCCCATGCAATATCTTTTTGTTCTCCACGAATTTCAGCTAATTCAGCTGCTTTCTTTTCCTCTTCTAATTGATATAATTTCGTTTTTAACATCGCCATCGCTTGATCTTTATTTTTAAATTGCGAACGTTGCGCCTGACTTTGCGTTACAATTCCAGTTGGAATATGCGTAATACGAACAGCTGATGAAGTCTTATTAATATGTTGCCCACCAGCACCGCTCGCACGATACACATCTATTTTTAAATCATCCGGATTAATGTCAATATCAATATCCCCTTCTAATTGAGGCATAATATCAATGGAACAAAATGAAGTATGGCGTTTTCCGGCAGCATCAAATGGTGAAATTCTCACTAAACGATGCACGCCTTTTTCGCTCTTTAAATAACCATAAGCATTTAATCCTTCAATAGATAATGTCACAGACTTAATCCCAGCTTCTTCTCCATCTTGATAATCAACTGTTTCGATACGGTATCCATGTTGTTCAGCCCATCTTGTATACATTCTTAACAACATACTTCCCCAGTCTTGTGATTCTGTTCCACCAGCACCTGGATGAATTTCTAAAATCGCACTACATTTATCATGAGGACCGCTTAGTAACATACTTAATTCATATTTTTCTAGCGCTTTTTCAACACTTTGAACATGTTCCACTAATTCATCATGAATTTCTTCTTCTGGATCTTCCTTATACATTTCAAATAAAAGCTCTACTTCTTCTACTTGCAGTTCTAATTGATGAAATGTATCATACACAGCTTTTAATTCATTACTTTTTTGAATGACAGATTGAGCCTTTTCATTATCATCCCAAAATCCTGGTTCTGACATTTGTTGTTCATAAGAAGCTATATCTTCTTCCAAATGCTCTAAGTCAAAGAGACCCCCTATAACTTGTCATTTGCGTACTCATTTTTTCTAATGCATTTCTGATTTCACTAATTTCCATACCATTCTCCTATCTAATTGTAAAAAGTTAGGCTGGACTTTTGCCCAGCCTACTTCTTATTATGCTTGTTCTGGTTCTCCATTTGGACGATCATGTCCTTGGGCAATCACACTTCTAGCACCTTGTACTTGTTCACGTTGTAAGTTTTGACGAATTTGAGATTTCATCAAGATACGAGTTACATCATAATCAATAGCTGCAATCATTTGTTGGAAACGATTAAACCCTTCTGTTTGATATTCAGTAAGTGGGTCGATTTGTGCATATCCACGTAAACCTACACCCTCACGTAATTGATCCATATCATCGATATGATCCGTCCATTTACGGTCAACTACACGTAAAATGACAACTTTTTCAAACTCAAGCATTTGAGAATCCCCATTTAATTGCTCTTGTTTTTCTTTATAAATTTCCATTGCTTTTTCATTCAATAGACCTTCGATTTCTGAAGGAGTTTTCCCTTTTAAGTCTGATAATGAAATATCATCTGGATGACAAATCGCATTTGCAGCAAAGTCTACTAAGCTTTCTAAATCCCAAGTTTTCTTTTCACCTAATGTGTGATTTTCTACCATACGGTGAATTGTTCTACGAATCATTGCTTTTGTTACTTTTTCTAATGAATTTTCTTCATTAATAATTTGTAATCTTTGTGAATAAATGATTTCACGTTGCTCACGCATGACTTCGTCATATTGTAATACGTTTTTACGTGTATCATAGTTATTTCCTTCTACACGTTTTTGAGAAGATTCTACTTGACGAGATAACATTTTACTTTGGATGAAGTTGTCATCTCCATTTTCGTCAATATTTAATCTTTCCCAGATTGCTTGCATTCTTTCTCCACCGAAACGTTTCATTAAGTCATCTTCTAATGATAGGTAGAATTGAGTCTCACCTGGGTCCCCTTGACGTCCAGAACGTCCACGTAACTGATTATCGATACGACGGCTTTCATGACGTTCTGTTCCGAGAACGCATAATCCACCTAATTCTTTAACGCCTTTACCTAACTTAATGTCTGTTCCACGTCCTGCCATGTTTGTCGCAATAGTAACGGCACCACGTTGTCCAGCCATCATAACAATTTCAGCTTCTTTAAAGTGGTTTTTAGCGTTTAATACTTCATGAGGAATTCCTTCTTGATGTAGCATTTGTGATAATAGTTCACTTGTTTCAACCGCTACTGTACCAACAAGAATTGGTTGTCCTTTTGCATGACGTTCTTTAATATCACGTACTACCGCTTTGAATTTACTCTTCGATGATGGATAAATCACATCATGATTATCAATACGTTGAACTGGACGGTTTGTTGGAATCGTAATAACGTTCATATTATAAATTTCACGGAATTCTTCTTCTTCTGTTTTAGCTGTCCCTGTCATCCCTGATAATTTACGATACATACGGAAGAAGTTTTGGTAAGTAATTGTCGCCATTGTTTTAGATTCATTTTCAACTTCTACACCTTCTTTTGCTTCAATCGCTTGGTGTAAACCATCTGAATAACGACGTCCTTCCATTATACGACCTGTAAATCCATCTACGATTTTTACTTGTCCTTCATCTACTACATAATCGATATCTCGGATCATAATGTAGTTTGCACGTAATGCTTGATCAATATGGTGAACTAATGCTGAATTGTCCACATCATATAAGTTTGGTAAACGGAAAGTTTGTTCTGCTTTATTAATCCCTTCGTCTGTTAATGAAATAGATTTAGAAGTTAAATCAATCGTATAATCTTCATCTTCTTTTAATGCTTTAACGAAGAAATCTGCACGTTGGTATAAAACTGTAGATTTTTCAGCTTGTCCTGAAATAATCAATGGTGTACGAGCTTCGTCAATTAAAATTGAATCAGTTTCGTCAACTACCGCATAGTTTAATGGACGTTGTACCATTTGTGATTTATAAACCACCATGTTATCACGTAAATAGTCAAATCCTAACTCACTGTTTGTACTATAAGTAATATCTGCATAATAAGCTGCACGTTTTTCTTCTGGTGATTGACCTGTTAAGTTTACCCCTACGCTTAATCCTAAGAAGTTGTATAATTCTCCCATTTCTTTCGCGTCACGAGTAGATAAGTATTCATTAACCGTTACTACGTGTACACCATCACCTGAAAGTGCATTTAAATATACTGGCATTGTTGCTGTTAAAGTTTTACCTTCCCCTGTACGCATCTCCGCAATATTCCCATTATGTAGAGTAATTCCTCCCATAATTTGAACTTTATAAGGGAATAAACCTAGTACACGTTTAGCACCTTCACGTACTAAAGCGAACGCTTCTGGTAATAATTTGTCTAATGATTCTCCTGAAGCATATCTTGCTTTAAATTCTTCTGTTTTTACTGGAAAGTCTGCATCACTTAATGCTTCCATTTTACTTTCCAAACTAATTACTTTATCCGCTAATTTTTCAAGTTTACGAACTTCGCGTTTGTTATTTTCAACTAATTGCTTTAAAAAATTTGCCATTCTATGACTCCTTTATTTTATTCTTTCCTAATCATCTATCTTGCAAATGAGTATACCAATTGCATCTTATTCATTTTACCATCATTATTCAAAATAGAAAAGAAAAAAAGGCAGAGTTGGAAAAATTTTTCCAACTCTACCTAAAAAAGAAGGTACTTTCTATGCATTTGTTTCAATCAAACCATATTTACCATCTTTACGACGATAAACAATATGTGTTTCATTTGTTTCTGCATCTTGATAAATAAAGAAGTTATGACCTAACATATTCATTTGTAAAACAGCTTCTTCACTATCCATTGGTTTTAAATCTACTCGTTTTGTACGAACAATTTCTAATACTGATTCATCTTCTTCAACTGGTTCTGGTACAGCCGGTACAACAGGAATATCGAATCCTTTTTCACGAGATTTACGATTAATTTTTGTTTTATATTTACGAACTTGTCTTTCTAATTTATCAATTACTAAGTCGATACTACCATATAGGTCTCCAGAAGTTTCTTCTGCACGTAAGACTAAGTAAGGAAGAGGAATTGTTACTTCAACTTTTGCTGTTTTTTCAGAATATACTTTCAAGTTAACATGAACAGTTGCATTAGCAACATCACCGAAGTATTTTTCTAATTTTGAAAGTTTCTTTTCTGCATAGTTACGAATTGCTTCTGTAACTTCAATGTTTTCTCCGCGAATATTATATTTGAACATAATAATCTCCCCTTTCATCTGGCTATGCCAGACTGAAGAAATCTCTTAAGGACCACTCTTAAGAATCCCTTCTTTTGATTTCTTTCTATGGTTTTAGTATAAACCTTTTTCTTATTTTTTACAACCGTTTACAATAATCTTTAGGAATTCCTAAACATTTTAATAAAACTTTTTAATAAGTTGAATTTAATCTAATTTTATTTGTTAACTTTTTCTCAATGTTCATTATTTTTCCGATTTAAACAACTAAAAACACCCTCTATCCCATTGACAGAAACCGTTTACAGTAGTACAGTTAAAATAACTTATAACACAAAGGAGTGTTGTTTTATGGAAAAAGTTTTTGCAAGTCCATCTCGTTATGTTCAAGGAAAAGATGTGTTTAAAACAGGTCTTTCCCATGTTTTAGCGTTAGGGAATCGACTGCTTCTTCTATGTGACCCAATCGTTTATGATTTAGTTGGAAAAGAATTAGAAGAAAATTTAGTTAACGCTGGAGCAACTGTTTATCATGAAAGTTTCAATGGTGAAGCTTCGAACAAAGAAGTTAGTCGTGTAGCTAAAATTGCTAAAGAACACGAATTAACAGTCGTTGTTGGTTTAGGCGGCGGTAAAACAATTGATACTGCTAAAGCAATCGCAGATGACTGTCAATGTCCTGTAGCTATTTTACCAACCGTTGCTTCTACAGATGCACCAACGTCTGCTTTATCCGTTATTTACTCTCCAGAAGGTGTATTTGAACGTTATCGTTTCTATACAAAAAATCCAGAATTAGTTTTAATTGATACAAATGTTATCGCTCATTCTCCTGTTCGTTTACTTGTTTCAGGAATTGCCGATGCTCTTGCTACTTGGGTTGAGGCTCGTGCAGTTATTGAAGCTCAAGGAAAAACAATGGTAGGAGATACTCCAACCATCGCTTCAGAAGCTATTGCTCGTGCTTGCGAATCTACTTTATTTGAAAATGGTCTTCAAGCATTAGCTGCAGCAAATGCCAAAGTGGTAACACCTGCTTTAGAAGCTGTTGTTGAAGCAAACACATTATTAAGTGGTATTGGATTTGAATCTGCTGGTTTAGCTGCTGCTCACGCCATCCACAATGGATTTACAGCATTACATGGCGATATTCACACTCTTACTCACGGTGAAAAAGTAGCTTATGGTACATTAACACAACTTTTATTAGAAAATCGTCCTAAAGAAGAATTAGATAAATATATTATATTCTATAAAAAATTAGGCTTACCAACGACATTAAAAGAAGTAAAATTAGATACTGTACCATATGAAGATTTACTAAAAATCGGTCGTTTAGCTACACAAGATGGCGAAACAATCCACCAAATGGTTGTTCAATATACTGCTGAAGATGTAGCCAATGCTCTAATTGCTCTTGATCATTACGTGACAACTCGATTTTAATTTTTGAAGAATATATTTTATTCAGACTCATACCAATCAGCTCAAGCAGATAACTGCTTCTGCTGATTTTTTTGTAAATTTCCTTAACACTTCATAGTTCCTATATAAATACTTTATTAAACACTGTATAATTTAGGTGAAAAATTATACAACTTCATTGTGAACAATAAATTGAACGGAGGATTATTATGTTAAAAAGAATCATTGCTTCTACTAGTTTGTTATTATATCTATTACTACCTTTTTTTAATATCCAAATGATGAATGTATTTTATCCTAACTTTTTAAGGGCTAATCATACTGCTTTTTTAGGAATATCCATTTTATTTATCTTGAATATTGCATTAACAATTTTAGTCATTACTCTATCAATCAAAACTAATATACTGAAATCTCGTATGATAACAGTTGGAATCTATCTTTTTATAGGATTACTCCTTCTTGTTTTGATTATTGGAATTCCAAAAGGTTTACAAAGTTTTATTCTTACCCAATTGATTACATCCCTTTTTTCATTTGCTTTTGTTTTCGGAGTAGTTATTTCTTTAACCGTTTTATCAAAATTTTAAACAGTATCTACATTAAAGTTTAAAAGGAATTAAGTAACTTTAAATGACTTAATTCCTTTTTATTTCATCTTATTATCTTATTATCGAAACACCGTAAACAATTTGACATCCTCTAACCCTTTATCCTGCAATAACTTAGCAGCTAGCCGAATGGTTTTCCCAGTTGTATAAATATCATCGAATAGTAAAATTTTATCCGGCAAGTTTACCTCTTCTTTCAATACAAAGGGTTGTTGTAACTTCATCCTCTCCTCTCTTGTCTTCTCAGATTGTTTTTTTCCCTTTCCAATATGCTGAAATATTTGTTCATACGGAATTTTTGAGAGTTCTAGAAGGTATTCAACCGATTCAAATTCTCTTTTTTCTAAACTTTGTTTAGACGTTGGAAGTGGACAAATCGTATACCCTTGCTTTAAATATTTCTTCAATGCTCTTTTTAAATCTTCTTTTATTAAAAATGCTACCGCACAATCTCCCACAAATTTATATCGTTCCATAAATTCTTTTGCTTGTTCATCATAAACATATAATGCTTGATTCATTGGAAAATAAGAATCGATCTCTTTCCATCGAACACAGTCATAACATAATGTTGCTTCCTCCATTAAACGCCCACATCCCAGACAAGTTGGTTCCTTTTCTAACGAGTGAAACAATTGCTGACACTTCCGACAAATCGGTCTTGAATTCCACATGAATAAAGAACTAATTCCTAATTCTTCTGTTACATCATTTCTACACCATACACAACGCATCTTAGTCACCTTCTATTAATCCTCTTTTTCTAGCTTCTTCATTCAATGATTCGATTTCTTTTTTTGCTTGTTTCATTGCTCGACTTATTCCTTCATAAAAATAAACAACTTCTCCCCCTGGATGATCCGCACTTCTGCCTACTCTTCCAGCAATTTGTACTAACACTTCTCTTGTAAAAATCTCTTCTTGAGATTCTATTACCGCTACATCAATCCCATAAAAAGTAACGCCTCTTTCAAGAATCGTTGTTGTAATTAGAAAATCCAACTTTCCATCTCGCATCTGTTGAATTCTCTCTTGTCGCTGTTCCTCTTGAGATGAAACGCTTGAAAATCTTGCATTTGGTAAAGCTCGGCTCATCATCTCTTCCACCGCTGGAATTTGCCCAATCGTTGATACAAATACTAAAAAAGGAGTTTTTTCATCGAGTCTCTTTTTCATCCAACTATACAACTCTTGAGGAATTTTTTTCTTTTCTAAAGCTCTATCCCAATTTCGTAATTCCTTAAACAGAGGAACAACAAGAGGATGCCGATGGAATCTTGCCGGTAATAACGAATAGGACAGTTGATGATGTTGAATTTTATATAATTCTAACTTTGAAGGCGTTGCTGTCATAAAGACTAACCTTCCTGTTGCTTTGACGGCACGATGGACGGCAAATTGTAACATGTCACTGTTGGAATAAGGAAAGGCATCTACTTCATCCACAATTAGTAAATCAAATGCATGGTAAAATCGTAACATTTGATGAGTCGTTGCAATGGTGAGAGCTGTCCTTTTATAAGTTCCATCCGTTAATCCATGTAAAACAGTCACTTCTTCCTTTGGAAAGGCTTCTTTAATTCTGGGTGCTAATTCATTACATACATCAATTCTTGGAGCTGCTAATCCAACTCTTCCTCCTGCTTCTAATACTGTTCGTATGAGTTCAAAAATCATTTCCGTTTTCCCTGCTCCAGTAACAGCCCATACTAAATGCTCCTTATCCGTTACTTCTACTAATTCTTGCGACAGTTTTTCCTGTTCTTTAGACATCGTATGCTTGTAATATAACTGAACAGAATGTGGTGAAAAGGCCGGTGTTTGCTCCTCAACAGCTACTAGTACACAACATTCTTTAACTTTTCCCATATTCAAGCATTTTAAACAATAATGACATTTTTTATTGCAAATAATGCATGGACCTACTGCGAAGTCTTCGACATTTTGATTCCCGCACCGATTGCAAACGAAATTCCCTTTTTCTGTATTGAACCCAGGTAATACCTCTCCCATTTGTTCTAATTCAAAATCTCTTTGTGACTGAAATCTAACTTGAATTCTACCAAACTCTTCCATAACACACCTCCAATCTTTATATACGAAAAAAACAGCGAAAAAATTCGCTGCTACGATAAAAATGTATAAAAAAACAAACATCCCTTTTGGGGATGTTTGCTTTACTTACGATTCGATTCATTCAAGATGAAGATTATTTAGCAGCTACACCTTTATCAGCTACTAACTCAATTTCTTCCCATCCAGTTCCTTTATCTGGAGTGATATTAATTTTCTTAACACGTTTATTAACGGCTGTTAATTCAAATGTATTGAAACGAGGAATTGCAAATGGGTTTTCTTGAACGTATTGTTGCCATTCTAAGAATAATTGTTTTTTAAGATTTTCATCAAATGTTTCATTTGAAGAAATACGTTCTAATAACGCTGTATGTTTAGGTTCTACAAAGTGACCAAAGTTGAAGGCAGCTTTAGGTCCATATAATCCATCTGGAGATGGGTTATAACCAATTGTGAATCCACCTGTCCACATATCAAAGTCATCAGCATATTTTTGTAATTTTTCAGCATAAGTTTGGAAGTCTAATGTACGACCAGTTAATAATTGTACATTTAATCCAACTTCTTTCCACCAAGAAATATATTGTTGTAATACCGCTTCAGCAGTTTCACTACCTTTAGCTGCTAATAATGTAATTGTTAATGGTTTTCCTTCTTTATCTTCTACAAGACCATCGCCATCAACGTCTTTATAACCAGCTTCTTTCAAGATTTCTTTTGCTTTTTCAGGATTGTAGTCAAATCCAGGAACAACATCTTTACCTACATATAAATCTTTGAAGAATGGAGATAATAATGTATTCGCACGAACTGATAAACCATGGTAAGTATCTTTAGCAACTGTATCATTATCGATTGCATATCCAATTGCTTTACGTAAAGCAACATCATTCATTTTCTTAGATGGATCTACAACGTGTTCACCTTTAGCTGCATCCCAATGTCCAACATTGAAACCAGTATAGCTAATTGAGTTTGTCATTAATCCTAATAATGAAATGTTATCTAAATCTTTAAATGTTTCATATTGATCAGAAGGCATACCACTTACATAGTCATAGTGACCTGCTTTTAATTCTGAAACAATTTGTTCACTACTTACTACGTCTAATTTCACGTCAATTTTTGGTTGACCTTTATAGTAATAAGGGTTTTTCTCGAAAGTTACAGATTCACCAGGTACGATGTTTTTGATAACGAATGGTCCGCTACCTACTACTTTTGTACGAGAGTAATCTGATGTAATCATTTCTTGATAAGTCATATCTTTATAAATATGTTTTGGAATCATTAAAGTATTGATAGCTTCTCCACCAAACTCTAACGCTGGATAAACTTCTTTTAAGTGAAGTTTAACAGTTTGATCATCAATTTTTTCTAAACCAGAAATTGATGATGCTTTTCCTTCATGGAATTCTTGTACCCCTTCAACATTTAAAATATCTTCAGAGAAACGAACTCCTTCATAATCTGGACGACTAATTGCTTCATATGTGAAGATATAGTCATCAATTGTTAAAGGTTCTCCATCTGACCATTTATAATCCCCTTTTTTCAAGTGAATTGTAAATGTTTTGTTTTCAATATCTAACTTGTAATCAGCCATTCCTTTGCTGTTATCGATTTTTTGGTTTGCATCATAGTCAAATAAGTTTGAGAAAGCCATGTTGACTACTGAACCATCCCCAGAATCTAAGAATAGAATTGGGTTGAACAAGCCTTTGAATGGTGAGTTAGATACTTGTGCCATATTTAGTGTTCCACCACTAATTGGCGTACCTTCATTTACCACCTCTGTTTTAAATCCGTCTTCAACAGGGGCTTGTACTGATGAAGAAGATTGTTGTTTGTTACCACATGCTGCTAATGCTAACGCAGCTGTAACGCTAAGAAATCCTGTATATAATTTCTTGTTATTCATATTATCCCTCCTAAGTTAAAAAACTAATGAATGTTTCGATACTAACACTGTTTAGAATCCATTTCAACGTTTCTTGCAATTTCTAATAAAGATTTCATCGTTTTTTAATGCTTTATCTCCATCTATATACAACGGTTATAACCTTTTATAGTCAAAAACAATTTTTAAAGCGATAAAATTTACAAAAATGAGGATACACTTTGTTGATTCTTCTACTCATTTTTTAATTTTAAACAACAAAAAAGACTTTTCGCTATAGCATGAGTCATAAAAGCCATCACACTGGCTTTTATGACAGGAAAATTCGAGACCTCGGCTCGAATTTTAGCAATGAAACTCGCTTTTTGCGAGGTTGCTTGCGTCCTCTGCTATTTTAGAAAAGTCTTTTCTTAAGCTTATTACGCTTGTTGACTAACAATATAGTTCACAGCATCTCCAATTGTAACAATTTGTTCCGCATCTTCATCAGAAATCTGAATACCAAATGCATCTTCTAATTCCATGACTAATTCAACAACATCTAGTGAATCAGCACCTAAGTCTTCTTGGAATGTTGTATCTTTTGTAATTTTTAATACATCGACACTAAAACGTTCCGAAATTAATTGAATTACCTTGTCTAAAACTTCTTGCTCTGACATTTGTAGTCCTCCTTGTCTAAGCGATTTCTCCCTACACTCCTAATGGATATACTCTTATTTTACTCAAATTTGGCTTTATTGTCTATCTTTTCTTTTGAAAGCACTTTATTTTATATAGTACTATAATAAACTGTTTTTCCAAATTTCAGCTTGTTCTTTTGTAGTTAGTACAAAATGTCCTGGAGTAATTTCAAACATTTCTTCTGGTTCATTTTGAACGGTTGGCTCATAAATCACTCTTTTACGATTTCTTTCATATTGAGGATCTGGTAAAGGAATTGCTGATAATAGACTCTTCGTATACGGATGAAATGGTTGATGATAAACAGCATCAGCAGTTCCTAATTCTACAATTTTCCCTTGATACATCACTGCAATTCGATCACTAATATATTTTACCATCGATAAATCATGCGCAATAAATAAATACGTTAATTGTTGCTCTTTTTGCAATTGTTTTAATAAATTCACAATTTGAGCTTGAATCGATACATCTAATGCTGAAATCGGCTCATCACAAACAATAAAACGAGGATTTACAGCTAAAGCTCTTGCAATCCCGATTCTTTGACGTTGTCCACCAGAAAACTCATGTGGGTAACGATTGGCATGTTCTGGATTCAATCCTACCATTTTCAACAATTCGTTTACTTTTACATCTCTTTCTGCGCGAGTTTTAACGATACCGTGGATATCCATTCCTTCAGCAATAATATCTCTAACTTTCATTCTTCCATTTAAAGAAGCATATGGATCTTGGAAAATCATTTGAGCTTGTTTTCTAAAATCTTTCAATTCTTTAGCCTTTGTTGGAATTTCTTTTCCATCAAATAAAATTTGCCCGTCTGTTGCATCATTCAATCGCAAAATCGAACGACCTGTCGTAGACTTTCCTGAACCGGATTCTCCAACAAGACCGAAAGTCTCGCCTTCAAAAATTTCAAAACTAATATCATCAACTGCTTTTACAACTTGTTTCGAAGAAGAACCAAAGTAACACTTTAAGCCTTTAACTTCGACTAATTTACGTTTACTCATTTGTCACTCTCCTACTTTCAAATTCTACCCAACGTTTTTGAATTTCTTCTGGTGGCTCTACTTTTGGAGCACGTTCATCTAATAACCATGTTGCTGCAGCATGTGTACTCGATACAGCAAACATTGGTGGCATTTCTTCAAAATCAATATCTAATGCATAGTCGCTTCTTAAGGCAAATGCATCTCCTTTTGGAGGATTTAATAAATCCGGTGGTGTTCCAGGAATCGTATATAAGGAGCCCTCCTCGTCTAAAGAAGGCATTGAGCATAATAATCCCCAAGTATATGGATGTCTTGGATTGTAAAAAATTTCATCGACTAGCCCATATTCTACAATCTTCCCAGCATACATCACAGCCACTCTATCCGCAACATTCGCTACAACACCTAAGTCATGCGTAATAAAAATAATCGACGTGCCCTGCTTTTGTTGAATTTCTTTTAATAATTCTAAAATTTGTGCTTGAATTGTTACATCCAATGCAGTCGTTGGTTCGTCCGCAATTAAAATATCTGGATTACATGCTAATGCAATCGCAATAACAATTCTTTGTCTTTGTCCACCAGAAAATTGATGTGGATAATCATTCACTCTTTTTTCCGCATTTGGAATTCCTACTTGTTCTAATAATTGAACCGCTTGTTGCAAGGCTTCTTTTTTCGATAATTTTAAATGCTTGATCATCGATTCCGCCACTTGCATGCCAACTTTCATCGTTGGATCTAATGATGTCATTGGGTCTTGGAAAATCATCGCAATTTTCTTCCCACGAATTTGTTGCATTTCAGATTCTGATTTTTCTAAAATATTTTCTTGTTCGAAAATAATTTCTCCATTTTCAACTAAGGCATTAGCAGATAATAATTGCATAATCGATCTAGTTGTAACAGATTTCCCTGAACCAGACTCACCAACAATTGCTAAAGTTTCTCCTTTTTTCAAGTCAAAATCTATCCCTCGAACCGCTTGAACTTTTCCATCAAATGTTTGAAAGGATACTTGTAAATTTTTTACACTTAAAATTGTTTCACTCATACATTTCTCCTATTCTTTCATTTTTGGATCAAAGGCATCTCTTAATCCATCTGCTAATAAATTAAAACTAATCATTAAAATACATAATACAATTGCCGGGAACCACATTAAATGCGGTAAAAATCTAAATGTTTTATAGCCATCATTAATGAGCGAACCTAATGAAGCATTTGGTACTGGAACTCCAATTCCTAAAAAACTTAAAAATGCTTCAAAGAAAATCGCAGAAGGAATGGAAAACATCGTTTGAATAATAATAATTCCAGCAATATTTGGTAAAAGGTGTTTGAATGCAATTTTCCAAAAACTTTGTCCTAATGATTTAGACGCTAACACATATTCTAAATTTTTTAATTTTAATGTTTGCGCACGAACAACACGAGCCATTGTTAACCAACTTGTAACCCCAATGGCTAAAATAATTGTACCGACACCTGGTTGTAAAAATAACAACATTAACACTAAGATAACTAAGTTTGGAATAGCCGTCATAATTTCTAAAATACGTTGCATCACTGTGTCTACACGACCACCAAACCAACCAGAAATCAAGCCGTATAATACCCCTACTGTTAAATCAAACATTGCTGCGGCAAAGGCAATTAATAATGATAATCTTGTTCCATATAAAATTCGAGATAACAAATCTCTTCCCAAACCATCTGTTCCTAAATAGTAATAAGTCCCTTCAGGAACTCCCGCTTGAGCATAGGCATCTACTCCCGCTCTCATCCCTTTAAAAATACCAGGAATTTTCGCTGGTAAATTCGCAAATTGAACATTTTGTTCCAATGGATCATGCGGACTAATAAAAGGAGCTAATAAAGCAAGAATAATAAAGAGAACTACAATCCCTAACGATACAACTGCTCCCTTATTTTTTTTCAATCGTCTCCATGCATCTTGTAAAAAACTTTGAGGAGGAAGTGATATATTTTCCACTTGTTCAAATGATGATGCTACACGTTTAAATACTACTTTTTCTGTCATTATGAAGCTTCTCCTCCTTGTGTTAAACGAATTCTAGGATCAATAAATCCATATAGTAAATCCACAATTAAAATGGTCACAACAAGTAAAAATGAATACATCATCGTCACACCCATAATCGTTGGATAATCATTTGTTAAAATGGATTTAACAAATTGCTCCCCAATACCAGGAATGGCAAAAATATTTTCAATTACCATTGAACCTGTCATTAAACCAACTAACATTGGACCAGCAATAGTCACTAAAGGAATCAACGCATTACGTACTCCATGTTTCATGACCACTTCCATACGGCTCAAACCTTTTGCACGTGCTAATTCCATATAATCAGACTGTAACACTTCAACCATTTCCGTACGAATAAAACGAGCAGAATCCGCTACTGGAGAAATCGATAAAGCTAAAGTCGGTAAAATCGAAGAAATAAATCCTTGATTCCATAAAGCAATTGGTAAAATTGGAAAAATAACGCCGAATACTAATTGTAAAACAACTGCGAATACAAAACTTGGCACTGAACGACCAATAATCGCAAAGAAAGTTGCTCCAGTATCCACAATTGTATTTTGTTTCATCGCTGCCACTAATCCAAGCAATGTTCCCATTCCCATACCAAAAATCAATGCTTGTAAACCAATTTGAAATGATGGCCCTACCCGGCTAGATAATAAATTTAAGACTGTTGAATTATATTGGAAAGACATTCCTAAATCTAATCGAACTAAACCACCTAGATAAATGAAATATTGCATCCAAACAGGTTTATCCAACCCATATTTTGCATTCATAATTTGTAACTGAGCATCTGTTAAATTTTCTTCATTCGCATAAGGCGAACCTGGTAATAATTTCATTAAGAAAAATGTAATTGTCGCAATTAAAAACAATGTAACAATCATGTAGAAAATCCGTTTTAAAATATATTTCGTATATTGATTCATGTACTTCCTCCTGAAAATACTCTTCACTTTTTAATAAAGAATGTTTTATCTATCATACTATTTTTAGCTTTTATAATTCAATTATTTTGTTTGAAAAAGTTTGAAAATATAGTGTTCGCAAGAAAAAAAGACACCTAAAGTGTCCTTTTCAATAAATAGATAAGAAATATCCTTTCATTCTATTTATTTTTCTATATTTTCTTTTAACTTTCCATCTTCCAACACGTAAATTTTATGATAGTCCTCTGGATGTTTTGGCATACGATGGGAAATTTCTATAAAACTTATTTCTCTTTCTTTTAACAGGTCTCGAATAAATGTAGTAGTTTCTTCATCAACTGCAGAAGAAAATTCATCGATTAATAATAATTCATATGAGCGAAGCAGTAATCGAGCTAAGCATAGTCGGGCTTTTTCTCCTCCAGATAAATGATCCACTAAGTTTACAGTTTCATCCATTAAATCATATCGTTCCAGTAAATAAGATAAATGAACTTCTTTTAAAACACTTTTCATTTGTTCTACAGAATACTCTTCACCAAGGGTTAAATTAAACGCTAAAGAATTCATGAAAATAGTAGTTTCTTGCATAAAATAACCAATCTTAGTTTTTTGAAAGGCATTATTATCCCCTGAAGCCTCGACTCCTGCAAAGCTTATTTGCCCAGCTTGTGGATGAATATCTCCATAAATACAATCTAATAAAGTTGTTTTCCCACTTCCTGAAGGCCCCATTAATAACATTCGTTCTCCTTTATTCATCATCAAGTGTAACTCCTGCAAAATCGTATGTTCTTTTAATGTCAAATGAATATTCGTTAATTGAATAGGAAAAACTTCTGTGACAAGTACTTCTTCTTCCTTCATCGGTTCAAATTCTAAATATTTATTCATTCGCTGAACCATTGGAATCGTTGTATTCATTTTTTGATAAAAATCCATCGCATTTAATAATGGACTAATAATACGATCACTTGCTAAATAAATTGCCATTACTACAGATAATTTCAAATCACCCTGTATAGAAAAATAAACTCCAATTGCTAAAGGTAGAAAAGAACTAATTCCGGATACTAAATTCGCTAATATTTTTGAAAGAAAACGTAAATGATTCATCTGATAATAATCTTCTTCCGTGGCACGAATTTTACAACCCAAATTCGAAATGGCCATCGATTCTACTCGAAAATTTTTAATCACGCGCTTATAATCAATGAACTCATGTTGACGTGCAATGTATTGTTGATTATTCTGCGACCACTCTTGTGCCTTAACTTTAATCTTCTTCGTAAACAAATGAGGAATTAGCAAAGGTAAAATCGCAAAAGCTAAGAAAATAATCGTCATTTTCAAATCTAAAATCACAATATAAATAAAGGTAACAAACGAAAAAGTCAGACAATAGACAAAACTAATGAGTGAAACAATCCCTTGTTGTTGAATCACATTCCATTCCGTTAATAAAATGGATTCCACTTCAGTTGGTTCAAAGTTTCCTGCATAATAATTTGTAATCAGTTTTTCCTTCGTTTGAATCGTCAATAATTTTAATAGACGTTGTTGAAATTCATCCCAAATAAACACTCCAAAACGAACAAAGCCATACCCTATAATCCCAACTATCGAAATAAGCATTAAATCCGAAACATTTTTAGAAGTTCCCACTTCGATTAAATTGGAAATAAAATAAGGAATGACAATCCCATCCAATGCCGTAATACTCATCCCAATAACAATGAGTAAGAGAATTTTCTTTGGAATCGATTGGAATAATTTTAGTAAGCTCAGCATATTTGATTTCTCCCTTTTTTCAGCATTATTGTTCAATATATCCCAAAGTAGAGAATAAGTAAATAGTTTTCTAAGAGAATATGACTTCTATTACTCCTACCGTCATCTCTGCTACTATAGATAAAGTCATTTACAAATTTATTTCTCTCATCATAATGCTTCCATCTTTAATTTCTAAACAATAATCAAATTGTTGCATAAATTCTTCATCATATTGATGTGTACTATAAACAATTAATTTATTTTCTAAATGTTTCACCACTTCTTCTACTTTCAAGCGATTCTGAGCATCCAAGCCAGCAGTCGGTTCATCAAATAATAAAATTCCTCTATCAAAGAATAATAATCTCGCTAAATCAATTCTTCTCTTTTCACCACCTGATGCTGTCGAAAGAATACTATCAAACTCCGTTGACTGATCCGCCCATTTTTCTAATCCAACTTGCTTACATAACGCTTGAAACTGAGAATCAGTAATTGAATTTTGTAAGCTAATATTCTCTTTTAATGATAATTGAAATAGTGAAGTTTCTTGTCCAATATAAGATATTTGATGAGAAATTTTTTCTAATTCAGAGCTATCCAACAATTTCCCATTTTCTAATTGAAATTTCAATGAATGATTTTCAACAGGAATTGAACCAATCAGCGATTTTAAAAAGGTTGATTTTCCACTACCACTTTCACCAATCAAAAGATACTTCTTCCCTTTTTCTAATTGAAGATTCAAATGTTGAAAGATTAGTTTTTCATCAAAATTTACCGAAAAATCTTCAAAAATAATTTTCTGGATATTAAATTCTTCTTTTACGACGTTAACTTTTCTTTGATCAATAATTTCAAACACTTTATCTTTCACACTTTTAGCAGCGACTACATCCGTATAACTCGCTCCAAATCCTTGAATAGGATATGCTACATATTGTGTTAATTGTTTAATAGTAAAAAATACTGCTAAAGTAACCGAATGATTTAATACAAAATATCCTCCTAACACCCAAGAGAATACATTTACAAACATTCTCAATCCATAAGAAATAGCATAAACAAATTTATTAGTATGAGTTACGTATACCTTTGCCTCTACTAAATCACGACTTTTACTTCTTAAACGTTTATTAAATAACGGAAAAACATCATATACTTTTAAAGTTGTAAAAGAATCGAATATTTCTGTTAATAACGATAAATACTTTTCATTGATTTGAGATAAATTTAATTTTGCATTTCCTAAAATTTTTCTTGAAAAATATGGTAACGCAAATGGTAATGAACTTAATCCAATCATTAAAATAGCAAATAAAGGACTAATGACGATGGCAGATACGAATCCTAAAATAAATACCCATACATCATTGTACATACTTAACAATTCTTTAATATAATCACTTTCAATAGTTTCTAAATCTTTTGTGTACATATTTAAGTAGTAATCTCTACCTAATTTTTCAAACTCAACAATGGATTGACTTTCAATTGATTCGAGTAAATCTTCTCGAATATGATACATTAATTCCTGCGTAAGTCTTTCATTTACAACATCTACTGCATAATCTAAATATGAATCAATCAATACATAAACAAAGGATAAAACTGCAATCCATATAAAATTTTCAAATTTACCTTCGGTGATAGTTTCCACTAATAAATTAATAATATAAGCCATAAAAACAACAGATACTGCCCCAATCATGCTAACAAAAGAAAAGGCAATAAATGGTTTCATACTTTTACGAATATAACGATACATTATAATTCCTCCATAAATATCTAAAATACAAACATTACTCGATTAAAAAACATCATGTCCCCTCCTTCACATTAAGGTTTAGAAGATTAAACTACTTCCAATTCAGATTATAGTTCAATTAAAAAAAAAAAAACAATACGATTAGAAAATTTCTCAATAGAACTTTTACATCAGATATATTTTGACAATGGACAATGACTTTTCATTGTAGCAGTAGCAATGAAACCAAAGGTTTGCTGCCGCCCTTTGCTACTATATGAAATACTCCACTATTTGTTCTACACATTAAGTCTCAGTGTAATATTTCGTAATAAAAGAAAGTTATTCAGTTACAAAACATATTGTTTAGTTAATCTTTGAATCACATACTCTGACAGATGATGAGTTACCATTACTACAGTAAGCGTGTCATTATCGAACAATAATTTTTCTATTTCTAGTGCAGATTGATTATCTAGCGATGAAGTAATTTCATCTAATAACACGACTTTTTTATTTCTCAACAAACCTCTTGCTAATATTATTTTTTGTTTCTGTCCGCCAGAAATATTTTTTGCTTGATAATCAATAATTGTTTCTAACCCTAGTTCCAAAGAATCAATCCAGTCGCTAAGACCAACCTGTTTTAAAATATTTTCTAATCTACCTTCCTCTATCGATTCATTTAAAATAATATTTTCACGTATCGTTGCATTAAATAAATGTGGATTTTGATCAATGTAGATTATAGAATTATGTAAACTAGTAATATCTAAGTCTTTATAAGAAATATTATCCCAGTAGATATTACCTTTAGTTGGTTCTAGACGACGATTCATAATATTTAACAGTGTTGATTTCCCTTTTCCTGATTCAGCAGTAATCACTACCTTATCTCCCTTTTTAATTTCCATGTTCATATTTTCTAAAACAACATGTTCAGTATTAGGATAACTAAAATGAATATTTTGCAACCGGATACTATTTGTTAGCTCATTAACGACTTTTCCATCATTTCTTTCACAATTACTTTTTAATTTCTTACTATATTTCTCAAACACAGGTTGAACGGTTTTCAGTTCCGCATAATTAGCATTAAACCCTGTTAGGCTCGAGAAAATTGTTGCAGCGAAAAACTGCACTCCACCTATAGCTCCTATAGAGACATACCCTTCTACATATAAATACCCTGTAAATACCAATAAGATAATTTGACTAAATAAACTTAACCCATTTGTGACAGCTATCATTTTCCCAGAATCAACAGCGTATTGTACCTTTACTTTTTTTAATCTGAGCGATCCAAATAAGATTTTATCCTTAAAATAATCTCCTAAATTCATACTTGATAAATCATTAAATCCATGCAGTACATCTGTAAAAGTACTCGTCACCTCATCACTGACTTTGGTCATAATTTCCATACTACTTGTCATTTTGGTGCTAAATTTTTTTGGAACTAACACCATTGCTATAAATAATAACACTATTACGACAATAATTGAATAATGAAAATAAACTATAGCCGATACACTCAAAGCAATCCCCACAGCCTGATTAATCATCATCTCTAAGTTGTTAAAACCGTATTGATTAATCGTCATAATGTCATTCGTCAACCAAGACAAATAAACACCCTGTTCATTTTCATTAAAAGATAGGTAATCTGTTGTCACTAATTCTTGCGCAATATCCTCTCGTATTCTGCAATCCATACTTTGAACTGCATCTGTTAGTAATTTTCTCTCAAAAAATAGTTGAAACATCCATAACATGAAGATAACAAGCAATTGAACACTTAATAACTTTGCTGTTTCAATTTCCAACTTGGCTAAAGCCGTCACTAAATTAGCTATACTAACTCCCCACAATACTAAACAAGCTCGCCCTACAATAATTGTCAATAACACATAACTATTCTTTTTCCATTCTCTTTTTATATATTTCATTAAACTTTTCATATTAATCTCCTAACTATATCCAAATAGAATATCCCCTTTGAATTGTTTATTCATGTGTAATGCTAACATAACCAATAACATACCACCATACCCCTCTAGAATTCGAAAATCTTGGTTTGGTTCGATAAATAGGCGCTCATAATATCGATTCAATAATCTTAAAATATTATGACTACACTCTAAACAACCCTCACGCCAGAGATAATATATAAGCCCTACTATGCCATGGCACAAACAAACTTGATGATTATTTATAGGTAGAAAATCCATAGTTATCAACTTGGCAAGCGAATTGGTCATATAATGTTGCATTTCCTTAAGTAAATCTTTAGCTTCTTCTAAATCTTTCATATATATGCTTATCCCAACCAAACCATAACACCAAGAAAAATCACACGAATCAGATTCCATAATATCCATTTTCTTATCTAAACATGCCACTCTATGAATAATATTTTTCCATTATCTATAATGATTCAACTTTATTATTTCCTAATATATTAATATTATTTAGTGCATCGTAAGTATCTATACTAGCAATAGCTAATGAACTTAAAATCTTTATATTTTTTGATAGTTCTTGTAATATGCTTTTTTTACTTTGTATATTATCTGCTTTTCTCATCAATTAAATATATGCAAGTATTTCATTATAGCCATAATTGGATATTCTAGTTACCACCTTTTGTCAATATACAATTCATAAAACCCTCCACATTTCATAAAAATAAAAAGCTGTAACATAGCTTCGGTAATCTATGTTACAGCTTAAATGTACTGTTAAAATAGTAACAAAATTAAAACATCACAATACTTGGTTCTGAAGAAGATGGTGTAGATGAAGAAGTCCCTTCACCTATATGCGCATTCATAACTTTTAATTTTTCTTGTTCTTTCATTACTTGCTCATTGTACCCAATTTCTTTTTTAAACAATCCTGATGTTGTTTCTTTTATTACTTGATTACCATTCCATTTTATATTAAACATATGCCATCTCCCCTTTCATAATCAAATTAGTTAATTAACTAACTTGATTGTAATTCTAAATCAACTATCTGTCAACAGAATCATTTACGCTTTACGCACTCTACATCAAACCACTATTCCCTTCCATCAAACAAGTAATGACTTTTCATAGTTGCAGTAGTCGCTCCGACTTCTATTACTGGAAACTTCGAGACCATAGGCTCGAAGTTTAGCAATGAGACTCGCTTTGCGAGGCTGCTTGCGTCCTCTCTGCTACTATAGATAAAGTCATTTACGCTTTACGTACTCCACATCAAACCGTTTCCCTTCCATTAAACAAGTAATGACTTTTCATAGTTGCAGTAGTATTAGAAGTCGCTTCGACTTCTAATACTGGAAACTTTGAGACCCTAGGCTCAAAGTTTAGGCATGAAACCGAAGGTTTGCTGCCGTCCTTTCTGCTACTATAGACAAAGTCATTTACGAACAAAAAACATCTCATAAATGCTCCTCACATTTACAAGATGTTTCCCAATTAGTTATTATTGTTATTATCTAAGAAATAAATCAACGTTTGTAATTCATTTGTTAAGTCAACATTTTGAACACGAATATGATCCGGTGCCGTTAAACGAAGCGGTGTAAAGTTTAAAATACCACGAACATTTGCTTCCACTAATAAATTAGCAGTTTCTTGAGCAACCTCTTGAGGAACTGTTAAAATCGCCACTTGAATTTGTTGCACACGAAGTTGTTCCACTAAATCGTTCATAGAATAAACTGGAACTCCACTCACAATTTTTCCTACCATACTCTCATCTACTTCAAACGCAGCACTAATTCTTACATGATTACTTTGATGGAAATTATAGTTTAATAAAGCTTGACCTAAATTACCCACTCCAACTAAAGCAACATTTGTTAAACGATCATGATTTAATTGTTGACTGAAGAAATCTAATAAATACTCCACATCATAACCATAACCACGTTTTCCTAATGCTCCAAAATAAGAGAAGTCACGACGAATTGTTGCACTATCAACTTTTACTGCTTCACTTAATTCTGTTGAAGAAATACGACGTTTCCCTGCATCATGTAAAAATCTTAAATAACGATGATAAATTGCCAAGCGCTTTGCGGTAGCTTTTGGAATTTCAACTTTTTTCATTTTTCAGTCTCCTTTATATCAAATTTCATAAATATTCTAGCATAAGTTTCATATTTTTCACAAGCAATATGCTTGTTTTTACATAAAATTATTACATTTGTACATTTTATTCTACATATTCCTTAAAATAATCACATTTCAAGCCTATTGTGATTTTTTCTCAATCTTACATTTACATAAAGAACATTAAAAACTTTTGTCCTTACCATATGTATGATAGAATAAATTTGAAACTGCATAGAGAGAGGATTATGACATGATTTTATTACAAGGTCAAGGGCTAGCTAGACATTTTGGCCCAGATGTACTATTTGAAAATATTTCCCTTGAAGTCCAAGAACGTTCTCGCATTGCATTAGTGGGAAGAAACGGAACAGGAAAATCAACTTTATTAAAAATTTTAGCAGGAATTGAAGAACCTAGTTTAGGAATGGTGAGTAAGAAAAAAGACCTTTCCATCGGTTACTTAGATCAATATGCTTCAGTAGATTCTGAAAATACCATTTGGGAAGAAATGATAGAATTATTTAAAGGCGTTGAAACTCTAAAAAAAGAAGCTCTTTTAATCGCTGATAAATTAGGAAATCCAGATGTATTAGCCAATGAATCACTTTACCAACAAACATTAGCTCGCTATGACGATTTACAAGAACAATTAAATAAAATGAACGCCTATGGTTATGAAGGTGAAATTCGTTCTGTCTTACATGGATTCCAATTTTATCCTGAAGATTATGATAAACCTATTCAACAATTATCCGGCGGACAAAGAACACGTTTAGCATTAGCTAAAATTTTATTAGAAAAACATGATGTCTTAATTTTAGACGAACCTACCAACCATTTAGATATCGAAACATTAACATGGTTAGAAGATTACTTAAAATCTTCACCCGTATCACTACTAATTGTGAGCCATGACCAATACTTTTTGGATAAAGTGTGTCAAGAAGTCTATGAAATTCATCATCACACTTGCGAATATTATAAAGGCAATTATTCATACTATGTTACGGAACGTGAAAATCGTTTCTTATTACAACAAAAGGCTTATGAAAAACAACAAGAGAAAATTCAAAAATTAGAAGAATTTGTTGCGAAAAATATTGTTCGTGCCTCTACTACGAAACGAGCACAGTCACGTAGAAAACAATTAGAAAAAATGGAACGAATTGAAAAACCTCAGTCAGATTCAAGATCCGCTCGTTTTTCATTTTCTGTTCAAAAAGAATCTGGAAATCAAGTTTTAAATGTGCAAGATGCAATTATTGGTTATGACGGTCAAAAGCTAGCGGGTCCAATTAACTTAAACATCCGCAAACAAGAAGCGATTGCGATTGTTGGTCCTAATGGAATTGGAAAATCAACTTTATTAAAATCTCTAACACAAGAAATTCCATGGATTTCAGGAGAAAGTTCATTAGGGGCTAATGTTCAAATTGGTTACTATGATCAAAATTTAAATGGACTAAACTCTAAAACAACCGTTTTAGAAGAGCTTTGGAGCCGACATACGACGATGCCTGAAAAAGATATTCGAACCATTTTAGGAAGTTTCCTATTTTCTGGAAAAGATGTTGAAAAATCCACTGCTCAATTAAGTGGGGGAGAAAAAGCAAGACTTGCTTTAGCCAAACTTTCATTAGAACATGATAATTTCTTATTACTAGACGAACCTACTAACCACTTAGACATCGATAGTAAGGAAGTTCTTGAACAAGCTCTCATTGAATATGACGGAACCATTTGCTTTGTTTCACACGACCGTTATTTCATTAATCAAGTGGCAACTTCCATTTTAGAAATCACACCTGAAGGAAGTACCTTATATTTAGGTGATTACGATTACTATATTGAAAAGAAACAAGAGCTTGAAGCCTTAAAACAAGAAGAAGCCACTCCTGTCGTTCAAGAAGAAGTAGCTTTAACCGATACAAAGAAAAATTACTTAAATTCAAAAGAAGAACAAAAACAACTTCGCACTCTGACAAGACAAGTAGAACAACTAGAAGAAAAACTTCATCAAATCGAACAAGAAATTTCTTCCGTTCACGAAGAATTAACATTAGAAGAAGTTTATACGAATCCTACTCGCTCTAGTGAACTTCAACAAACGTTACAAACCTTGAATGAATCATTAGAGGAAGTAATGATGGAATGGGAAGAAGCTAGCTTAGCTTTGGAAGAATTCCAAGCTTAATCATTTCTCTCAAAAAAATCAAAAGACTTTTCCTCGTAGCTTACGACATGTTTGCTACTGAAGAAAAGTCTTTTTAGTTAACATTAAATTTTAAAATTCAAAGCCCATTTCATTTGCAAATGATTCAAAATCAACAAAATCCATATCGCCCTTTTCGTATTTATGAATCGCTTTTAATTCTTCTTTGGTAGGAATGACACTATCTTTAAATGAAGAAATAACCGAAATCAAAGCATTTGCTTGTTCATCATCTAACTCATCGACATTCAAATGGTTCAAAATCCATTTTAGTTCTTCTTTCACCGTCATCACAGTCATTTCCTTTCTTTTTAAATTCTATTAAAGTAAACTTTTACTCACTCATCCATTGGCTTTGATAAAGATGTTGGTAAAACCCTTGCCTTGCAATCAATTCTTCATGTGTTCCTTGTTCTATGACTTGCCCATCTTTCAACACTAATATTTTATTTGCATTTTGAATCGTTGACAGTCTATGAGCCACAATGAAACTTGTTTTTCCTTCCATTAATGTTTGGAAAGCTTGTTGAATTTTCAACTCCGTTCTTGTATCAATGGAAGAAGTCGCTTCATCAAGAATGAGAATCGATGGCTGGCTTAGCATTACTCTTGCAATGGACAAGAGTTGTCGCTGTCCTTGTGAGAAGTCTTCTCCTTGTCGATGAAGAGGTGTTTCTAATCCTTGTGGTAACTTTTCAATCATTTTATCTAATTGGCATTGGATTAATACTTGTTGAATTTCTTCGTCTGTTGCATTGGGATTTCCTAATAATAAATTTTCTCGAATTGTCCCCGATTGCAACCATGTTTCTTGTAAGACCATTCCGAATAATTGTCTGAGTTGCTGTCTACTCATGTCTTTTATTGAAATACCATCAATTGTAATATTCCCTTTATCTACTTCATAAAATCGCATTAATAAATTAATCAGTGTACTCTTACCACTTCCAGTTGGCCCTACAATCGCAATTTTTTCTCCCGGTTTTACCTCTAAAGAAAAATTCTCGATTAGTGATTGATCTTTTTGATAAGAAAATGACACATGCTCAAATAGGACTTCTCCTTTAATAATCTCTGGTAATTGGATTTCTTTTCCTTCTTCTATTTCAATAGGCTCTTCCATTAATTCAAATACACGACTTGCACAAGCAATTGAATTTTGAAACTCAGTCATCACACCTGAAATTTCATTAAATGGTTTTGTATATTGATTCGCATATGTTAAAAATGCTGCCAATTGTCCAATACTTAATTGAGAGTTTAAGACAAAAAATGCTCCCACTAATCCTAATACTGTATACACTAAGCTGTTCACAAAACGAGTTGCTGGATTCGTAATAGAAGAGTAGAAAATAGCTTTCAAGGAACGGTCTGCTAAATTTTCGTTTATCTCATCAAAAGTTTCTAACACATTTTCTTCTTGACTGTAGGCTTGAACTACTTTTATCCCAGTAATGGTTTCATGAGTAAAGGCTGTTTGTTCAGCTCTTAATGTTGATTGATCATGAAATAAATGATAAGTTTTTTTAGCAATAAAGGATGCAACAACAAATGAAATAGGCGTTAAAAGAAGAACAACCACTGTCATTGTCAGTTGAATACTAAACATCCAAAATAATGTACTAATAATTGTTAAGATTCCTGTAAATAATTGGGAAAATCCTAGTAATAATCCATCTGCCATTTGCTCCGTATCCGAGATTACAATACTTTGAAGAAATCCGTGTGCTTTGATATCTAAATAACTCAGAGGCATTTTAGATAAGTGAATAAAGACATCATCTCTCAATGATTTCACCATGCCATAAGCAATATGATTATGACACAAACTCATCATATATTGACTCACCATACTAATTAGTGCGAGCACAAAAATCCATAATAATCCATTTGTTACAATAGAAAATTGTACTTTACCAACTCCTATCATAGCATCAATTGTTTGACCAATTACTTTTGGAATCCATACACTAGATAACACACTCACCATTGCTAAAAACAGAGAAAATAGTAAGAGAACACTATATTTTTTTAAATAAGGAAATAATTTTTTATATACTTCCCTTTTTTCATGCTTCATGAGGCTGTTCCTCCTTTTGAAATTGTGAGGCATATATTTCTTGATAAATCGCATTTGTTTCAAGTAACTCTTCATGTGTTCCAATTCCCACGATTTTTCCTTTTTCCATCACAATAATTTGATGAGCTTGCATCACTGAAGCCGCTCTTTGAGATACAATAATTGTTGTTGGTTTAAATGGAGCTTTTGCAATGGCTTTTCTTAATGCTGCATCTGTTGCATAATCTAAAGCAGAAAAACTATCATCTAATATTAAAATCTCTGGCTTTCTAACAATTGCTCGAGCAATCGTCAAGCGTTGTTTTTGTCCACCAGATAGATTTCTTCCTTCTTGTTCCAATACATAGTCTAATTGATTTGGTTTTTTCTCCACCAATTCTCTTGCTTGGGCTATCTCTAATGCTTCATATAATTCTTGAGTTGTAGCATCGGATTTTCCCCATCTTAAATTTTCAACAATCGTCCCTCTAAATAAAGCTGCCTTTTGAGGAACAATGCCTATTTTCTTTCTTAATTCTTCTGTTGGAATATTTTCTAGTGATTGACCATACATACGAATCGTTCCACTTGTTGGGCGATAAAATTTAGGAATCAATGAAATCAGTGAAGTTTTCCCACTTCCTGTTCCACCAATAATACCTAATGTTTCCCCTTTTTTTAAAGAGAACGTTAAGTTTTCTAATACTTCGTGACTATCGCCTTCATATTTCAAAGAAACATTTTCAAATGAAAGTATAATATCTGTCTCTTCTTTTGCCGATAAGCTATCCAACTCTTTTGCAAACTCATCCGGTTGTTCAATCGTCAATATTTCTTCAATTCTCTTAGCACTCGCAATGGAACGTGTCACTTGAATCGTTAGATTTGCTAATTTAATAAGCTCTAATAATATTTGAGACATATAATTGACTAACGCAATAACTTGTCCCTTTGTTAAGATTCCTGTATCAATTTGTACAGCTCCTAATTGTAATAACACAATAATCGCAATATTAACGATAATCATCGTTATTGGATTCGTTAAACTTGATAAATGACTGACGAATTTTTGCTGATTCGCTAATGCTTCTGTCTCAACTTGAAAAATATTTTGTTCAATTTCTACTCGATTAAAAGCACGAAGAACTCTCACTCCTGTTAAATTCTCCATTGTTTTTTGAGTGATACGATCCATTCCTTCTTGTACCTTTGTAAATAAAGGAATCGTCTTTAATAAAATCGTATAAATAATGATTGCTAACACAGGAATCGTCACAATAAACACCCAAGCTGCTTGTACATTTACAACAAACGCCATGATCATTGCCCCTAAAACTACAAAAGGGGATCGAAGTAATAAGCGTAAAAATAAATTCCAACCTGTTTGAACTTGTTGAATATCACTTGTCATTTTTGTAATCAGTGAATCCGTTCCAAGTTGATCAATAGTTGAAAAATCTAATGTTGTAATTTTTTCTAATAAAGCATACCGTAATTTCTTAGCAAAACCAGTCGCTGATTTAGCGGCAAAGTATTGTGCAGTAATCGAAACAACTAAACCAATCACCGCAAGGAGAATTAACAATCCGCACATCATTAAAATATAGGACGGACGATTTTGAGCAATACCAATATCCATTAATTGCGCCATCACTAGGGGTACAAATAATTCAAAACTAGCTTCTAACAATTTAAATAAAGGTGCTAGCAAACTTTCTTTTTTATAATAACTAGCATATTTCCATAATGTTTTCAAACTCTTACCCCTTAAATTGAAATTTCTCAATTAAATTGTAACAAAGTATATAAAAAATGCAAACAGATACAAAAAAACTTTTCGAAACGAATATTTCGAAAAGTTTTTAAACATACACGTAATCACCGTAGCACGAGTACTACATCAGAAAAGTCATACTCCCAAACGCCCCCTCATCACAACACGCCAAAAGTAGAAAATGACTTTTCTCAGTAGCACGAGTACTAGAAGCCAAACAGGCTTCTAGTACAGGGAAAATTGAGACCCCGGCTCAATTTTTAGCCAAGAGACCCGAAAGGGGCTTCTGGTGTCCTAGTGCTACCACAGAAAAGTCATTTTCTACGTAATTCTTTTTCTTCAATTATCTCTGCAATTTGTACTGCATTACTTGCTGCACCTTTACGAATATTATCTCCCACACACCAAATATGGAAGCTATTTGGTTGAGAAATATCACGACGAATTCTTCCAACAAACACTTCATCATGCCCAGTTGCCATTAAAGGTGTTGGATATTCATTATTAGCAGGATTATCCACTACTACAACCCCAGGAGCTTTCGATAGAATTTCACGAATTTCTTCTGGAGTAGTATCTTTTTCAAAAGTGACATTAATCTCTACTGAATGTGAATTCATAACAGGCACACGCACACAAGTTGCAGTAATGGCTACTGATTCATCTAACCCTAAAATTTTACGAGTTTCTTGAATCATTTTCATTTCTTCTTTTGTATAACCATTTTCTAAGAATACATCAATATGTGGTAATACATTATTATAAATTGGATGAGGATAATTTGTTGGAGCTAATCCTTTTTCTCCATTCACTAAATCATTAATCCCTGCTTGTCCTGAACCAGATACTGCTTGATAAGTTGTGTAAGCAACTCTCTTCAAGCCAAACGCTTCATGTAGTGGTTTTAATGGCACTACCGATTGGATTGTAGAACAGTTTGGGTTGGCGATAATTTTTCTTTCTAAAGTAGGTGCATTACACTCTGGAACTACTAAGTCAATCTCAGGATCCATTCTCCATGCACTTGAATTATCAATAACAATCACGCCATCTTTTTCTGCGATTGGAGCAAATTTTAATGAAGTTCCTCCACCAGCTGAGAAAATCGCATAATCGATATCACGTTTAAAAGAATTTTCTGTTAATTCTTCGACAACATAATCTTTTCCTCTAAATTGTAATACTTTCCCTGCTGAACGTGCAGAAGCTAATAAGTATAAATTTTCCACTGGAAGGTTACTTTCTGCTAATCTTTCAATCATTTTTGTACCTACAACACCTGTTGCACCTACAATTGCAATATTTACCATAATGAATCTCCTCTTTACTATAAGTCTATGTGATGAAAATTATATCGAATGTTTCTAAAAATGTAAAGAAATTGTCCTTCTAACAAATACATTTGTAGCTATTCTCTATACACTTCTGTATGAATGCTTCATCCTTACAAACATTCAACGCAATCGAAATCCAATGCTTTTTGTTCATATGATATGCTTCAAACACTCCCTCTTTTTGAAGGAGAGTCTCCTTTTCTTCTGGAGAAATCTTCACATTTAAAATCAGTGCTATTTCATCACTTGTAATTCCTAATTTACTAAATGGAATTTCCATCATTAATGCATACCATTTTCCGTTTTCTTTCACATTGTATACTGTAACTGCTGATTTTTTAAAGGGCATTGCTGAATAAGGCGTTATATGTTCCAATATCCAACGATTCCATTTTTCTTTCAACGCTACTAACGATGTATCTACTGAATAACACCATTGAAATACCATTTCTTCCGCTTCTTGCCTTAATTGCTCTGCAATTTTACTATTTGTAGTTATCACATCAAATAAAGAATATCGCTCATGAGATTCATCACGTACAATCATTTCTAAGCCTTTTTCGACAGAAGCACTCACAATATAAAAATAAAACCCATCTATTTTACTAGAAACTATTTTCCCTTCATATTCTTTTAAATCTGAAGTTAATGTCCATTTCATTTCCTCTTTTATCCTTATCTCTATAATTTATATTGCGCTCGAAGTTCTAATATCATATCTCTAAGTTGGGCTGCTTTTTCAAAATTCAAGTCTTTCGCTGCAGCACGCATTTCTAATTCCATCACTTCAATGGCTTCTCTTCTTTGTTGAGCCGTCATTTGTTTGAAATCAGTCTTAGGTGTTTCTTCTTTTTCAACTGCATGAGTAATTGCAATTAAATCACGAATATTTTTATGAATTGTTTTTGGAGTAATACCATGTTCTTTATTATAAGCTTCTTGAATACTTCTACGACGATTGGTTTCATCAATGGCATATTTCATAGAATCTGTAATCTTATCAGCATACATAATCACTCGTCCATTTGCATTTCTTGCAGCACGTCCAATTGTTTGAACTAATGAACGTTCACTTCTTAAAAATCCTTCCTTATCCGCATCTAAAATGGCAACAAGTGATACTTCCGGTACATCTAATCCTTCTCTTAATAAGTTAATACCGACTAATACATCAAATTCACCTAGACGTAAATTTCGAATAATTTCTGTTCTTTCTAATGTTTTAATATCACTATGAAGATATTTCACACGAATGCCGACTTCTTTTAAGTAATCGGTTAAATCTTCTGACATTTTTTTCGTTAATGTCGTAATAAATACACGTTCATTCTTTTCAATTCGGTCATGAATTTCACGGATTAAGTCATCAATTTGTCCATTAATAGGTCGAACTTCAATTAATGGATCCAGTAAACCTGTTGGTCTAATAATTTGTTCTGTAACGGTTGGAGTATGAGCCATTTCATACGGTCCTGGAGTTGCAGAAACATAAATCATTTGTGAAATTCTCTCTTCAAATTCTTCAAATCGTAATGGTCGATTATCCAAAGCGCTTGGTAATCGGAATCCATATTGAATTAACTGTTCTTTACGAGCTCGGTCTCCATTAAACATTCCTCTAATTTGTGACATTGTAATATGAGACTCATCAACAACATATAAGGCATCTTCTGGGAAGAAGTCTAATAAGGTATACGGTGCTTCACCTGGTTTTCTTCCATCCATATGTCTTGAGTAATTTTCAATTCCATTACAATAGCCCATTTCTAGTAACATCTCAATATCATAGTTCGTTCGTTGCTCTAATCGTTGTGCTTCTAATAATTGGTTATTTTCTCTTAATTCTTCTAAACGTTCTTTCAATTCTGCTTTAATCGTAGAAACTGCTCGACTAATTTCATCTTCATTCGACACAAAGTGAGCCGCTGGGAAAATCGGTACATGTTCTACAGTAGCTTTCACTTCTCCTGTTAAAACATCAATTTCTTTTATCGCTTCAATTTCATCGCCAAAAAATTCCACACGAATGGCAGAAGAATCGTGACCTGGAGGGAAAATATCTACAATATCTCCTCTTACTCGAAAACTACCTCTTCGGAAATCAATATCATTTCGCTCAAATTGCATTTCTACTAATCGAGTAAGTAGCTGATTACGTTCTACTTCCATTCCTTCTCGTAAAGATAAAACATGCTCTCGATAATTTTCTGGATTTACTAATCCATAAATACATGATACAGAAGCCACAACGATGACATCTCTTCTTTCAAGTAAAGCACTTGTAGCAGAGTGGCGTAATTTATCAATTTCATCATTGACGCTAGATTCTTTTTCAATATACGTATCACTTGAAGGAACATAGGCTTCAGGTTGGTAATAATCATAATAAGATACAAAATATTCTACGGCATTATTCGGGAAAAATTCTTTTAATTCACCATACAACTGCCCCGCTAATGTTTTGTTGTGAGCTAATACTAACGTTGGTTTATTCACTTCTTTAATAACATTAGCAATCGTAAAAGTTTTACCTGTTCCTGTTGCCCCTAATAAGGTTTGTTCATGTTTTCCTTCTAAAATTCCAGAGACTAATTCTTTAATCGCTTGTGGTTGATCTCCCTGCGGTTGATAGGGAGAATGTAGTTCAAAATGATCCATTCTTCCACTCCTTTTTTACTATTCCTAAATAGTATAGCATGCTCTATATAGAAAACAAACCAGAGTAACTTATCTGTCCAGTATTCAACTTATTGTTCTACAGGAAGCTCCACTTGAAAATATTCCAGCAAACGTTTCATCGTATCTTGTCCGTCATAACAAGTGTCCATTAGATAATTGGGATTCTTTAAAAATTCTTTTAATCCTCGATAGTAATAAAATTTCTTTCTATCCTCGATAATAAAAGGAATCATTTGATGTTTCAGACATTCTTTAAAAGCAATTAGCCTTCCTACTCGACCATTCCCATCTTGAAATGGATGAATTTTCTCAAATTGAAAGTGAAATTCCACAATATCTTCAAAAGTAATCTGTTTTTTTTCTTGATATTTTGTTAGTAAGTGTTGCATATCATTTGCTACATTACTAGGAGATGAAGTTTCAATTCCACCCACTACATTTGGTCGTGTTTTATACTCTCCAACATTGAACCAAGAAAGTGTTTCATCTTTTGTTCTACTTTTCAATAAATAATGCAATTGTTTAATCATTTCTTCTGTTAATTCTTCTTCTGCAATCTCAATACAGTAATCGATTGCTCGAAAGTGATTTACCGTTTCAATAATGTCATCTACACTGACAGCCTCTTGACTGAAAAGAGTATTCGTTTCAAATATATGCCTCGTTTGTTCTTCATTTAAACGACTTCCCTCAATATGATTCGAGTTATAAGTCATACGTATTTGTAGTTCATGATAAATCCCTCCAGAAATCCCAACATGCTTCTCTTCCCTTAACTGCCTAAGAATTGGATTATTAGGAACGATAGTGTAAAGAGCTTCTTCTGCACAATCAAAAAAGTTACAAAATTTTCGAATAACTCTTGGAGAAAGTTTTTCCCCTTTTGAAATTTTGGCAATTGTCCTTGAAGAGATATGAAGAACTGTTGTTAAATCTGATTTATTTAATTGCTTTTGCTTTAATAATTGAAGTAATCCATTATATTGATACATATTTCACCTCTAATTTCTTTACTTATTATTTCAAAAAACATTTAAAAAGTAAAGATTTTACAAGCGATATTTTCACCTCTTTCAATATTTATACAATAAATGTCACATGAAAACGTACTATTTCATCGCAAGACTTGCATTTTTATAAGGACTTTTGTATAATAATTCCTGTTGGAGACAACTGATCAGTGATTATATAAATGTAAGAAAGAGGGGTGAACCCATTGCCAAATATCGCATCACAAATCAAACGTGTTCGTACTAACAAAAAGTCAACACTAGCAAACAACTCACAAACTTCTGCTATGCGTACAGCAATCAAAAAATTTGAAGCTGCAGTAGCTGAAGGTGCTGAAAATGCTGAAGAATTATTACGTGCTGCTCACAAAGCAATCGACGGAGCTGCTTCTAAAGGATTAATCCACAAAAACAAAGCTTCTCGTGATAAATCACGTCTTGCTTCAAAATTAAGCAAATAATAAAAAGCCTGAGAAATGATTCTCGGGCCTTTTTTTGTACTTTTTTATTTTCATTTCAACCTGCTTGCTATGCACTCTTTTGACAAAACTTCAAAATAAATGTTTCTAATTGCAATTCTTTTATTCCAAGTCCTGTTTTCAATGCATACTCTGTTTCTACTAATGAACGATACGCTGCTTCTAATAAAGCAATCGAAAATTTTCTAGATTGTCCCAGAGCAAGTTTTATACGGTATGGGTGAATCCCTAATACCTTTTGCATCTCAGGCTCGTGATAGCCTTCTTTTTGTAAGTAGCTCACTTGTAATAATAAGCGAAATTGTCCTAATAAAATAGCATTCATTTTGATTGGATCTTCTTTTTGTAATAGTAAATCTCGATAAATTTCAATCGCTACTTTACTATCTTTTCGAAGGACGGCTTCTCCTAGTTCAAAAATATTTTGTTCTAAACTTTTTGGAACTAATGTTGCCACTAAGTCACTATCAATCACTTTCGTATCCATAGCAAACAAGATTAACTTATCAATTTCTCTCATCGCATCTGTTAGAGAATAGTGTAATTTTTCTAAAAATAACTGTAGAACTGAAGTTTCCATCGAAACGCCCTGTTCTTGTAATTTATGTTGAACCATCGCTCTTACATCTTTTTCTTCTATAGAAGAAGCATCTAATAAGACCGCTACTTTTTTTAATTGCTTCACGATTTTTTTACGAGAGTCTAACTTTTCATATGGTGCAAAAAAAACAACGACAGAAGAGTCTAATGGATTTTCTAAATAAAACTGCAACCTTTCCAGTTGATGATCGATTTTTGCTTTTTCTTTTTCACCTGTTAAAAAATACGGCTTATCAATCATCACTAGACGTCTATCTCCGAAAAATGGAACAGATTCTGCATCTTCAACGGCTGTTTGAATAGAGATTTCTTCCATATTAAATCGAGCAACATTTAATTCTTGATCTTCAGGAGCCACTACGGATTCTAAAAATACTTGTCTTGCCCAGTTTTGTAGATAATCTTCTTTTCCTTGAACAATATAAATGGGCGACAATTTCCCCGATTTAATTTCTTCTATTTTCTTTTGAAATTCCATTCATGACTCCCCTTTCTCTTAGTCTAGTGTATCGTGAAGTGTGCTTTTTGTCCATGGTTTCACTCGTCTTTATGACTTTTTATCGTATGAAATTTTTGAACACCATTTTCTTGCATCATATAAACTGCTCCATCTTCTTGCATCATATAAACTGCTCCATCTTCTTGCGAAATCCATATATGTAAAACTTGTTGTTCTAACTGATTTAAGAAGCGTGAACTAATATGCGACTTAACAATCCCATTTCCTTTTTCTAAAATTAAACTTTTCGTTTGCATTTGTGTAAATCCATTTATTTTTACTATTCCTTCTGCATTTTTCTTTGAAGCAATCACAAAATCCACTTTATCGGGTAAAGTTTTCATCATATCTTCTACTATGAGTATTTGTTCACCTTGAATTGTAAACACAGAATTTTGAACTTCTTTCTTACTGCCATTTGCTGGAATTAATTTCCATTTTACTCCAGAAAGCAACTCCATTTCTCCTAGTTCATGACTTTTTACTGAAACATCCCATTTACTATCTTCACTTTTTTCAGAAGGATTTTTAGAAACAACTATCTCTCCTACTGAAAAGTCTTCTATGAACTCTTTCAAATCATCACAGTCTTCCGCACTAGCATTCGTTAGTACGATAGAATCCAACTGAGAAATTCCTTCTACTAAAATATTATTCGTAACAGTTTTAGAAAAAGATTGTTTACGAATAGCATTCCCCTTAGAATCTGTAAACGAATTTCCTCCCCTCAATACTAATGTTGCATGATTAAAGCCTTTTGGAATATACAATACTGAAACTTGCGAACCCGTACTTAAGAAAATGATTTGCTCATGCAGATGATAAGGAATGCTAAGTGCAATCATAAAAGAACAGAATGCAAAAGCGATACTTGAATAAGGAAGAAACCAAGATTTTTCATAACAAACAAGAGCTACATAAAGAGTAAGCCAAAACAATATCCAACCTACTGTTGGCCACGTTCCAAACGTCAATCGTAAAAACAAAAAATGTTCACAAAAAGAAAAGAGTTGATTCAATCCATTTAATAACATATCTAAAAAGAAGACAATTCCATTAGAAATCCATACCCACTCTAATACTACTGCAAAAGCATAGAACAAAATCCCTGGAATAAGAATGCTTTCAAATAACAAAACAACTAAGCCAGCTAATAACACACTTAAAATATTCCACGTGAAAAAATAGTGACAAATCAACGGCAAGGCAATCGTAGGCGTCAAAAAAGCAATACTAATCCTTTTCTTCCATTTCCCTTGAAGATTATGTTCGACAAAATAACTCGTCAATAATAAAATAGCAGTTAATCCATAACTGAGTTGAAAAGCGACATTTTCAATGATACTGGTACGATAAAACAGTGACAGCAAAAATATGATTCCCAAACAATCCTCTGTTGTCAGTTTCCAATGAAACTTTTTAGACATTTGCGCTAAAACATACATCAAAATGGCTCGTGTACCACTAATATTCCAATGAATAAAGTACCCATAAATGAGTAATCCAACGATAATGACAGCAACACTTGTTTCTCGAGAAATTTTCCATTTCCATAATACTTTTTCAAACAGATGAATCAATAATGTAATATGAAGTCCTGAAATAGCTAAAACATGCATGATGCCCAGTCTTTTATAATGCCCTATCACTGTTGCATCCACATCTTTCGTTTTCCCAAACAGTAATAATAAAGCATATGTACGAACAAAACTTTCTGGCTGTTTATCAATTTTTAAATAAAATTTTCTACGCCAATTTTGAAAGAGCGACATCCATGAAGAAGTATTTTCTATTTGTTTAAATCCTCTGACCTCAAACACTCGCAAAATCCCAATACTACGATAGTAACTTGGTGCATTAAAATCCCCTCTATTATTAGGTTCATTCACAGTTTTACTCTTTCCTATTACGGATAAAGTGAGATTTGCCTCCTCTTCTTCAAATAAGGATCTCTCTTTTTCAGAATGCATTTTATATTGGAACAACACTTGGTGTTTAGAAGAAGTCAACTCTAATTCAGCAATTCCCGTTATAAAGTCTCCATTAATTTTCAAATCATCTCGGTTTAATCTGATAATTCCAACCAACTCCCCTTCGGGAACAACTGTAGGATGATAGACTTGATAAGAACGTAATCCAACAGAAATAAGTAAAATAACTACCCAGAACATCTGTTGTTTAGATTGAAAATGAAGGATGAACGTCCATATTCCTATCAAAACATAGATCCCTTTTAGAAAAAATGAAGACTCAGAGAAAATTAAACTTCCCAATATTATTTCTAAGACCGTTACCCAAATCCACTTCTTCATTGGAAAGTCACTTGGCTTTCAATTGCTTCTAAAGCTTTCTTTCCAATTCCTTTCACTTGTAATAAGTCTTCTTTTGTACGAAACGGTCCATGTTCTTTTCGATATTGTAAAATGGCTTCTGCTTTTTTCTTTCCGATTCCCTTTATCGTTTGTAATTCTTCCAAAGTTGCCGCATTAATATTAACCGTTCCTTGTTTTGATTGAGATGAATTCGTATTAGGTAAAGTTGCTTTTCCTGAAGTTTCCTCTATCACTCCATTTTCCTGTTTAGAATGTAAATTAGGGACAATAATTTGCATTTGATCCGAAATTTTTTGTGCTAAATTAATTTTGGTTTCATCTGCCTCCTCCGTAAAACCTCCTGCCTTTTTTATTACTTCTTGTATGCGACTCTCACAAGAAAACTCATACACTCCGGGCCTTAGAACTTCTCCTTTAATATCCACATAACAATTTTGTGGCATCATCGTAGTTGTTTCTTCCACTCTTGTTGTATTCACAGCATTCGTTACCATTACTTTTTCTTTCGTAGGTGAAGCCATCATCCCTCTTCCTACAAGGATAATAATGATTACTGCTAATACACCTCCAACCATTGACAGAACTTTTTTATATTCCATCAATAAACGCTTCATTTGCATAAAAAAATAAAACATCATTTTTCCCTCCTCTATCTATAGATACGAAAAAAATGACGTTTTGTATTTTATTTTTCTAAAATTTTTACTGCATCTTCAAAATTTTTTACAGGATAAACTTGAATGTTGGATTTTATCTTTTCAGCGGTTCGTTTGGCTTCTTCATAATTTGATAAAATATTAGGATTTTTTTCTCTCATTTCATCTGTAATTTCATCATCTGGTGCTAGGAAAATAGTTGCTCCTGCACGAACTGCTGCCACTAATTTCTTATCTACTCCACCAATTCGTCCAACTTCTCCTTTTTCATTCATTGTGCCAGTACCAGCCACAATTCTCCCTTGTTTTAAATTTTTATCCGTTAACTGGTTATAAATTTCTAATGTAAACATCAGACCTGCCGATGGTCCACTAACCCCATGTGGATCAAAATCTACTTTAGGAGATTCATGAAGTTTCGAATGCGTCACTAATTGAATTCCTAACATTGGTTTTCCTGTATCAGGATTTTCTACTAAGACTCCTGTTTTTTCAATGATTTCTTGATTACGATTGATTTCAATCGTGACAGGATCTCCAATTTTTTTAGAACTAATGGCTGCAATCATTTCTTGCGCGGATGAAAATGATTCTCCATCCACTTTTGTCACAATATCACCCACTTGAATCTTCTCTTTAAAATCAGATTCAGGAACTACAGTCATCACATATACACCTAAAAATTCTTCTTCTACTGATTTTCCAGCTGCCTTATACGCAACAGAAACGGCTGCATTTCTAGCTTGTTGCATATAATATTCCTGAATTTTATTGTATTCCTTACTAGGTGTTGATCCATACACTTTTTCCTTTGGAATCATTTCAACATGAGGAAGTAATGTTTGAAGTGCTAATAAAGGGGTTGCTTGTTGTGACAATACCGTCATTACTCGAAAAGACCCTTCCTTCTTCTCATTAACTCCTTCAATAGTAATAAAATCTTCTACTTTTTCAGCACTCCCCGGCATTTCTAATACATAGGGTAAAGGATAAAATGCGATTATTCCTAAAATTAATAAACTAACGAACGCAATTATAATCGTTCGTAAAGAAATTTTCTTCATACTTACTCACTTCTTTCTTGGAGCTTCATTTGCTGATACTCTTGTCCTGCATAAATTTTTTTCAAAATTTCTGCTACTGACTCCGGAACAAAAGACTCAAATTCTCCGCCAAATTTAGCTAATTCTTTCACCATTGTTGAACTAACATATTCATAGGCTGGTTCACTCACAAGTAAGACAGTTTCGATATTCTCATCTAATCGATGATTATGATACGCTAATGTCTTTTCTAATTCTAAATCTTGACTATTGCGAACCCCTCGTAAAAGGACAGTTGCTCCTAATTGTTTCGCAGCTTCAACCGTTAAGCCCCCATCTTGTACAACAACTCGGACATTCTTCCAGTTTGATACAGCTTCTTGAACCGTTTGAACTCTCTCTTCTTTTGTTAAAGTATACTTCTTTTGGTAATTATGAGAAATTAACACAATCACTTCATCAAATAATACTGTCGCACGTTGTATTAAATGAAGATGCCCCTTTGTAATGGGATCAAAACTTCCTGCATAAATTACTTTTACCATACAAATCTCCTATTCAAATTCAAAGAAAATTAATGCTGTAATTCCATACTCTACTCGTTTCCATTGAGTAAATCGTCCAATTTTTTCAGGTAATTGTACTGCTTTATCTACTTCAGCAACAACTACAGCATCTTCTGCCACTAAAGATAATTTTTCCAATTGTTCTATATCATGGATAATTTCTTGCAAACGATACGGTGGATCCATAAACACTAAAGAAACAGGTTTAAACTCTTTATTTGTAGCTAATATTTTTAATCCATGCTTCACATTTTGTTTCAATAATGTAAATTGATTTGGACTCTTTGTAATTTCAATATTTTGTTCAATGGTTTGAATCGCTTGTCGATTATTTTCAAATAAAAAGGCATGGTCCATCCCTCTAGAAACAGCTTCAATTGCTACTCCTCCACTACCTGCATACATATCCAACATGATACCACCATCAAAATATCCTCCTAAAATATTGAATAAGGATTCTTTAATTTTATCCGTTGTTGGTCTTGTGTTCTTTCCTGGAACAGCACGAAGATGTCTTCCACCAAATTCGCCAGAAATAATTCTCATCTGTGTTCCTCCTTTAATATGATTCTCCTTATTATAAACTTTCAAAAAAAGAATAACAACTCACAATAAGCATCTACTCCGACTCCTTCTGTTAGATAAATTACGTTCATAATCTACTAGTTCTTGTCTTGTTGTCATTTTATCACTACTGTATATCTGATATAAATTCTGACAAAAAAAAGACACCTTGCGGTGTCTTCTTGGAAAATATCGTTAGTATAAATTGGACGTTCAGTAACCTCGTCATCTCAGGTACCTCTATGAGGTGCGGTAGGAACCTTTCTACCCTCAATTCATACTTTCTATACCTCTATTATAATTATTTATTATCTTTTGTCAACTTTTCGTAATCTTCCGTTGCGAATTCTCTTCTAAGAAACACAAACATTTGTGACACGAACCAGTGTCAATACAACTTGTGGGAC
>ERZ772909.141-NODE-141-length-50607-cov-6.999248_pt1 | contig 50607 bp, 40 predicted proteins | sample MGYA00511137_ERZ772909 | MGnify/ENA primary metagenome ERZ772909 (study PRJEB29015, sample SAMEA2738095) | human oral metagenome | biome: human oral; feature: human-associated habitat; material: saliva | place: China | collected 2270 ... | reverse complement strand
AACGGATGGCTACAAGCAATTAAACATGGTGGATGTAGGATTCTTTAGTAACGAGGAACCTCTTTTAAAGCTAGGCAATTATTTTTCCAACAAAAAGTTGACACTGTCATCGTATGCTATATGTATTGGAACTTTCATTAGAAATCTATATAATAGTAGTATTCGGAATACTGCTATTGCGACTCAGTGATAGGAGGACTTTCAGAAGAAGAGAAAACAGAGGGAATCTAATTCCTGTAGTCATAGAGTTGTGCAGCTATATTGTGCAAGAAAGGAGATAGTGATGAGTCAATTACTAGAAGAAATTGAATCCTTGCGAGGATCCATGAAAACACTAAATGATTTTTTCTTCGACCATCCAGAACTAGGGAATGAAGAGTTTTTAGCCCATGGTAAATTAACAGATTTACTGGAAAGTGAAGGGTTTACTGTAGACCGTGAAGTGAGTGGTTTACAAACGGCATTTCGTGCTGTGTATCATGTGCAAGGAGGAGGACCGAAAATTGGGCTTCTCTGCGAATATGATGCCTTAGAAGGTTTGGGTCATGCTTGTGGGCATAATCTGCAAGGTCCTTCCATCTGTGCAGCCGCTATTGGTTTACGTCGTACCTTGCAAGTGCCAGCTACATTGGTGGTGTATGGGACGCCAGCAGAGGAAACGGCATCGGGTAAGCTGGTAATGGCAAAAGAAGGCGTTTTTGACGATTTAGACGTGGCTTTCATGATGCACGGTAGTGACTCTACAACGGTAGATGGCAAGTCTTTGGCCCTTAATTTAGTGAATATTAAGTTCCATGGCAAATCGGCTCATGCAGCAATTGCTCCAGAAAAAGGCATCAGTGCGTTGGATGCAGTGTTATTGTTCTTTAATGGTATGGAATATCTTCGTGAGCATGTACCTACAGAAGTACGTATGCATGGGATTATTACAGATGGTGGTAAGGCTGCCAATATCGTTCCAGATTATGCATGTACACAGTGGTATATTCGATCTTCTAGTCGCATTCGCTTAGATGAAGTGGTGGAGCGCGTGAAACAAGTGGCGCAAGGGGCAGCCTTGCAAGTGGGAGCTACTATGGAATGGGACGAAGTAAAAGCCTATGATAACAAGGTTAATGTGCAAAGTTTGAATGACTTGCTCTTAAAGAATGCGGAAATCGTAGGCGCTCCAGATATTTCAGAACCGAGAAAGGTAACTGGTTCTACTGACTTTTCCAGTGTTACGTTCCGCGTACCAGGAGCTTGTTTACGGGTTAAATTTGTAGGTAGAGGTGTGACTAGTCATTCTCAAGAATGGCTGGATAATGGGAAAACTCAATTAGCTGAGGATGCTATTATGTACGGAGCCAAGGGGATTGCTCTTACAGTAGAGGAAATTCTTACTACACCGGGTTTACTCGCTCAGATTCAAGAAGACTTTCAACAGTCGAAAGCAAATTATTAATTAGCCTATCTTCATAGGTAAAGGAGAAGTAGTTATGAATTTATTGTTGTGCGCTATCGTAATTTTATGCGCAGGTACATTGGTGATTAAAAAGTTTAAAGCACAAACAGTATTGTTGTTAGGTGGCTTAATTATGATGCTAGGGGCGTACTTCCTTGGCTATACAACGGAGTTTGTAGATGCGAAAAAAGGAACAGGCATGATGTTCTTTGATGCTTTTGAGTGGATTAATAATACCACTGCAAAGGATGCAGCAGGGTTGGGTCTCATGATTATGACATGTACTGGCTTTGCTAAATACATGGATCACATTGGCGCTAGCTCTCGCTTAGTTACCACTGCGATTAAACCTTTGCAAGCGATGAAAGCTCCTTATTTGGTATTATCTTTAACATTCTTATTAAATATGTTTATGTCCTTGGTAATTCCAAGCGCATCTGGTCTAGCTATGTTGATGATGGTGACCATCTTCCCTATTTTGGTGCGTTTAGGCGTAAGCCCGGTAGGGGCAGCGGCAGCGGTAGCTACTGGCCATTTGTTGGACATTGGACCAGCCTCTGCTACAAGCTTATTAGTGTCTAAAACGGTAGGCTTAGGAGTGGAAGAATACTTCGTAGGCTATCAATTGAAAGTATACATTATCTGTGGTATTGTGACAGCTATTGCGCATTACATATGGCAACAATATATGGATAAAAAATCCGGTCATGTTCCTTCCGAAGTTGTACATACAGAACCACAAGAAGAAGTAGCAGTAGGACCTCTTGCATATTTAATATTGCCATTCTTGCCACTTGTATTTATGTTGGGATTTAGTAAATATGGTATTGCAGGCATTAAGATGAATGTTAACTTGGCTATGTTCCTAAGCTTATTCATCGCCATGATATTTGAATTGATTCGATTCCGTGATTTCCGAAAAGTAGCTGCATCTATTCAAACTTTCTTTAAAGGTATGGGAGACCAATTTACCAATACGGTAACGTTGATTGTAGCAGGGGAAACCTTTGCATTCGGTTTGACATCCTTAGGAATTGTGAATGAGTTTGTAGCATTTATTAAAACCTTCTCTATTCAAGCAGATATGGTGGGTGTTATCGTATCTGTGATTATCTTAGTATTGAGCATTGTGATGGGCTCTGGTGTAGCTTCTATGTTTGCATTCTCGCCATTAGTGCCAAATTTTGCTAAAGAATTAGGTGGTAATGCGATTACTATGCTACTAGGCATGCAAAATGCAGCCTCTGTAGGACGTTTGTTGAGCCCAATTAGTGCAGTTATGATTGCAGTAGCTGGTGTGGCAAATATTTCTAGTTTTGACTTAGTAAAACGAACTGCAGTACCAGTATTGATTACTTTCATTACTTCTACCATTTGTATTTTGATTTTTCATTAATTGGTGAAAGTCGCATAAAAGTAAGGTTTTCTGTAATTCCTAAGGATTTAATAGAAATTAAATGTTGACGATGAGTGGTCTTTTATGTATTATAGTTGTACAAGACTATTACCCCCTGAGGGTGAATAATGGAATCGTTAACAACATGAAGCACCTAACGTGTAAGTATTCGTACCTTACTCGTTAGGTTTTTCATTCCTATGAAAGTAATGAAAAAAAGATGTACTTCATGATAGATATAGAAAAGGCCAAAACAGATGAGAATACAACAATTACAATATTTAGAAAAAATTGCAGAAAAAGGATCTATTAATGAAGCGGCTAAGGAATTATATTTATCCCAACCTAGCTTATCCAATGCGGTAAAAGAACTAGAACACGAAATGGGTGTTCAACTATTGTTGCGTACTAAGTCAGGCGTTACTTTGACTCATGATGGTCGAGAATTTATGATTTACGCTCGACAAGTACTAGATCAAATTCAATTATTAGAAGAGCGATATAAATCGAATACCAAACGAAAAGAACATTTCTTTATTTCTGCTCAGCATTATGCCTTCGTGGTACATGCGTTTGTAGAACTTATCAAAAGTGTAGATACTGATGAATATCAATTTGGTTTGCGGGAAACAGAAACACAAAATATTTTTGAAGATTTAGCTACTTTTAAAAGCGAATTAGGTATTTTGTATTTGAATAATTTTAATCGTCAAGTGATGGAAAAGTTATTTAAAGAGTATAAATTGACGTTCTACCCACTATTTGAAGCGGAACCGCATGTATTTTTGTGCCGAGAACACCCCTTGGCAAACCAAGATAAAATTACCTTGGAAGAACTAGAGGATTTCCCTTACTTATGCTATGATCAGGGAGAAGATAATTCCTTCTATTTTTCAGAGGAAATTTTAAGTACTTTGGACAGAAAAATGACTATTAAAGTATCTGACCGTGCTACTATTTTCAATTTAATGGTTGGTTTGAATGGATATACTATTAGTTCTGGTATTTTGAGCCGTGAATTAAATGATGATAAGATCATCGCCATTCCTCTAGATGTAGAAGATACGATGACTATGGGTTACTTAATGCCACATATGCTAGAGCCAAGTCCCATTGCGAAAAAATATTTAAAACTCTTGAAAGAACATATTCGTAACTATGGTTTTGAAGTCATGGAATGGAAAAAGAAATAAGCTTTTGTAATAGAATATAAGCGATAGAACAGAGGTATGCTACTGTAGGCGTACCTCTGTTTTTGCATATCTAGTAGGTGCTATTGCATAGAATGGGAAGTTCTTTTGAAAGAGGAGTGAGTGATGGTGGAAGAGTGAAGGCCTGTAAGAAGATGAAAGAAAGGCGAGTTAGTAGACAGTGTGTAGAGAGACTTAGGGATATAGAAAGATGTGCATATGTTAGAATGTAACGAGTCTATTGAGAATAAATATAGGTTATACATTAAATAACTATTAGTAATGAATAGATGGTCTATTATGAGATAGATGCTAATCATTGCGTTAGTAAGATTGTAAAATGCGTTATAAGTATCTTGTGATAACTGAAAATTATGTAAATGTGAAATATTGTTATAGTCCATAAAGGCCGTTCTATTCTTTCAGAAAACAGTTTATAATCAAGGTATAACTTTATATTCGCCTTACTGGTGCCGCAAGGCTTAATAGGGAAGCTTGGTGAAAAGCCAACACGGTCCCGCCGCTGTAAAGGGGAGCGAAACTTCATGTAGCGTCACTGGGAAACTGGGAAGGCGAAGCGTAGCGAAGATCCTGAGTCAGAAGAACTGCCGTAAGAAGCATGTCGTTAGATCCGCGAGAGACGGGTAGAGATGGTTTTGCGCTAAGTGCATACGCTAAATCATAACCTACCGTTTTCAATCGAAAACGGTTTTTCTTTTATGAATGATAGTTATATCTTTCAGTAAGAGACTAGGTAGGGTGATGAGTTATAGGGATGGGTAGGGTATACCCAGTTTCTAATTGTTTATTTTATTTTATGAGAGCTGCAACGATTACATAAGCTATTAGAATCTCTATAATGAGGCAAATCTCACTAGAAAAGTGGTTTGAGTAAGGGAACGTATGCCTATGTGGTCAGAGAAAGGAAGCTAGACTATGGGACAAGACAAGCATCATGAACCACAAGTTCACGAAGAACAGTTTGAGCTACCAGATGTATCGTTTGATGAGTTTTCTATCCCTACCTACGAGGAGTGGAAAACGACGGTAGAAGGTATCTTGAAAGGGAAAGATTTCCAAAAAAGTATGTATACAAAAACATACGAAGGAATTACTTTACAACCAATGTATTGGTTGAGCGACCAAGAGGGATTGACTCAAAACTTGACATATCCTGGTCGTGATAGCAATTTACGGGGTGCGAAAGCTAGTGGATATATCCATACACCTTGGACAATTGCACAACGTTGTGACGGAAAAACAATTGCTGACATGCATGACATGTTACAATTTGAATTAGATAAAGGTAGCACAGCTATCAGTTTCACACTGGACAGTGCTACACGGAAAGGACAAGATGCTACGAAAGCTGAAGCTAAAGATGTGGCTGACGCAGGGGTGTCTTTGTCTACTGTAGAAGAAGTGGAAGCTTTATTAAAAGGCATGGACTTAACTACAAAAGAATTAGATATTCGTACAGGTGCTAGTAGCGTATGCTGGGCGGCTGCATTACATGCGCTTTGCGAATCTCAAGGGGTGGATGTAAAATCCTTGTCCGGTATGATTGGGGCAGATCCAATCGGTACTTTGGCACAAGATGGTCATTTATCACGCCCTATGGACGAATATTTCGATGATATGGCACATACCATTGCTTGGGCATCTGCACATGCACCACAATTGCGCACAGTTTTGGTAGATACAGATGTATACCATAATGGCGGTGGCAATGACGTACAAGAATTGGGTTTTGCTATGTCTACGGCTGTGACATATTTACGTGAGATGGAACGCCGTGGTATCGATGTGAATACATTTGCAAAACAAATTCGTTTTCATGTCAGTGTAGGAGCTAATTTCTTCATGGAAATAGCTAAACTACGTGCTATAAAAATGGTATGGGCTCAAATTATTGAACATTGTGGCGGTGATGAAGAAGCGAAGAAAATTAACTTGTTCGTAAGTACATCTCACTTTACACAAACTGTATTTGATCCATATGTAAACTTATTACGTGCTGGTTCTCAATCCTTCTCCGCAGTAGTAGGTGGTATGGATGGTATGTTTGTACGACCTCTTGATGGCTGCATTCGTCCAAGTGATGAATTCTCTCGCCGTATTGCCCGTAATATTCAAATCATGGAGCAACAAGAGTTCAACTTCATTCAACCAGTTGACCCTGCCGGTGGTAGCTGGTACTTAGAACCATTGACACAAGAGTTGACTGAAAAATCTTGGGCATTGTTCCAAGAATTAGAAGGTAAAGGTGGCATCTTAGAAACATTAGTATCTGGTGAAACGCAAGAAGCCGTGGATGCTATTTTACAAAGCCGCTTTAAAAACTTGGCAACCCGTAAAGATCGTGCCGTTGGTAGTAACATGTATCCAAATATGACGGAAGAATTACTAGAAGTACCAGTGGTAGATTTTGAGGGCTTACGCCAAGCTCGTGTAGCAGCATTAGCTAATGTGGGTACAACTGATGCAGCTGAATTAGCTCTAAAAAAATTACAAGAATCCGACTTCAGTGAAATTGGTTCTTTGGTAAGTGCTGCGTATACTGCATTAGTAGCGGGCGCTAGCTTTGGACAAGTTTTTGAAGCCTTAGCAGATGGTAGTGAAGGTATCACTGTGAAAGCAATTCTATCTCATCGTTGGACAGAACAATACGAAGAATTGCGTATGCGCACTGAAAACTTCAAAGAAACACATAATGGGGATAATGTTAAAATCTTCTTGGCTAACATGGGTCCAATTCCTCAACATAAAGCGAGAGCCGATTTCGTTACTTCTTTCATGCAAGTAGCTGAATTTGATGTGCTTACAAATGATGGATTCCCAACTGTGGACGAAGCAGTAGCAGCTGCCTTAGCATCGAATGCAGATGTGACAATTGTATGTTCCACTGACGATACATATCCAGAATTGGCACCAGCAGTGACAAAAGCAATCAAAGCCGCTCGCCCAGCTATGAAAGTATTCTTGGCAGGGGCTCCATCTCCAGAGTTGAAAGAACTTTGCGATGCAGCAGGCATGGATGATTATATTAGTGTACGCTCCAATTGCTATCAAACATTATTAGCAATGCAACGCGAGAAAGGAATGATGTAGATGATTCCGGATTTTAGAAATATTCCTTTTACAGCTGCTAGCCCAAAAGCATCCGATTTCGATGCATGGAAAGAGCAATTACAAGCTGAAACTGGCAAGTCCTATGATGACAACTTCATTCGTACTATGGAACAAATCGATGTGGGTCCTGTGTATGATGCCTCCATTTATGATCAATGTAACCATTTACAATATGTAGCGGGTATTCCTCCGTATCTTCGCGGACCATATGGCACAATGTATGTACAACGACCTTGGACAGTACGTCAGTATGCAGGTTTCTCCACAGCGGAAGAATCCAATGCCTTTTACCGTCGTAACTTAGCGGCAGGTCAAAAAGGTTTGTCTATCGCCTTCGACTTGGCTACTCACCGTGGTTATGACTCTGACCACCCTCGTGTAGTCGGTGACGTTGGTAAAGCCGGCGTTGCGGTAGACTCCATTCTAGATATGGAAATTTTGTTCTCTGGTATTCCATTAGATCAAATGTCTGTATCTATGACAATGAATGGTGCCGTATTACCAGTTATGGCCTTCTATATCTTAGCTGGTGAAGAACAGGGCGTAGATAAATCCGTTATGGCAGGTACGATCCAAAATGATATTTTGAAAGAATTCATGGTGCGTAATACTTATATTTATCCACCAGCAGCTTCCATGCGTATTATTGGTGATATCTTTGCCTATACATCTAAATACATGCCTAAATTCAATAGTATTTCCATTTCTGGTTACCACATGCAAGAAGCAGGTGCGACAGCGGATATCGAATTAGGTTACACATTGGCTGACGGTTTAGAATACTTGCGTACTGGTGTGGCAGCAGGTCTTACAGTTGACCAGTTCGCACCACGCTTATCCTTCTTCTGGGCGATGGGTAAAAATTATTTCATGGAAATCGCTAAAATGCGTGCAGGCCGTATGTTATGGGCTAAAATTGTTAAATCCTTTGGTCCGAAAAATGTTAAATCTATGGCATTGCGTACGCACTCCCAAACATCTGGTTGGTCTTTAACAGAACAAGATCCATTCAATAATATCACTCGTACATGTATCGAAGCGATGGCAGCAGCCTTGGGCCATACACAATCCTTGCATACGAACGCTCTTGACGAAGCGATTGCATTGCCTACAGACTTCTCCGCTCGTATTGCTCGTAATACGCAATTGTATATCCAAGATGAAACTAATGTATGTAAAGTTATCGACCCATGGGGCGGTTCTTATTACGTAGAATTCTTGACAAACCAATTAATCCGTAAAGCTTGGGCTCATATTCAAGAAGTCGAAGCTTTGGGTGGTATGTCTAAAGCGATTGATACAGGTCTTCCAAAAATGCGTATCGAAGAAGCGGCAGCTCGTCGCCAAGCGCACATTGACTCCGGCAGTGAAAAAATCGTCGGTGTTAACTATTTACGCCTTGATAAAGAAGATCCATTAGATATCTTGGAAGTAGACAATACAGCTGTACGTTTGGCACAGATCGAACGATTAAAAACATTACGTGCTAATCGTGATAATGACAAAGTACGTAGCTGTTTGGATGCGATTACAAAAGCGATGGAAACAGGAGAAGGAAACTTGCTTGAATTAGCCGTAGAAGCAGCTCGTGCTCGTGCCTCTAAAGGTGAAATCTCTGATGCAGTAGAAAAAGTATGTGGCCGTCATAAAGCGATCATTCGCTCTATTTCCGGTGTATACAGCAGCGAATTCAGCGATGATGATGTAATTACAGAAGTACGTAGCATGACTGAAAAATTTGAAGAAAAACATGGTCGCCGTCCTCGTATTTTCGTAGCAAAAATGGGCCAAGATGGTCACGACCGCGGAGCTAAGGTAATTTCTACAGCCTTCGCAGATATGGGCTATGACGTAGATATCGGACCTTTATTCCAAACTCCAGAAGAAGCAGCGAAAGATGCCGTAGATAATGACGTACATATCGTAGGCATGAGTTCCTTAGCAGCAGGTCATAAAACATTGATGCCTCAATTATGTGAAGAACTTAAAAAATTAGGCCGTGAAGATATTATGGTTGTTATCGGTGGCGTTATTCCAGCTCAAGATTATGATTATCTCTATGAGCATGGTGCCGCAGCAATCTTCGGACCTGGTACAATCATTCCAGTGTGTGCTAAAAAAGTACTTGAATTGTTAGAAGAACGTCTAGAAGAGGAAGAATAATAAGTATTCACAATCTGATATACGTATATAGGTAAGACATGACACGTAGTCAGTGCCTCGTGCTACTTTGTAGCTGGCTACTGATTGCGTGTTTGTCATATTCGAATCGGTGAAAGGAGGGTGTCTTATGAGTGATGATACCTATAAGCCTTCTTGGGTTCCTGAGGAGAAAGATGATAAATTTGCATGCCGTGTCATGCGTGGCGTAGATGGTGGTCATGATGGTATGGATGAACATACGAATGCACCGCAAAAACCGGTAGCCCCTAAGGTGGTCAAACGGAAAAAGCTGACCGTCGATGACTATGTGGAAGGCGTACTGGCAGGTAATCGTATGATTTTATCCCGTGCTATCACATTAATTGAAAGTAATGCAGCATCCCATTTTGAAATGGCACAGCAAGTGATTCAACGTTTGTTACCGTATACAGGCAAATCCACCCGTGTAGGAATTACAGGGGTGCCTGGTGCCGGTAAATCGACCTTAATTGAAGCGCTAGGCACAAAACTATGCCAAAACGGTCATAAAGTAGCGGTTCTTGCTGTGGATCCATCGAGTACTGTGACAGGTGGTTCTATCCTAGGGGATAAAACGCGGATGGAACAATTGTCACGGGAACCGAATGCATTCATTCGTCCATCCCCATCAGGCGGTACCTTGGGCGGTTTGACTCGTAAAAGTAGAGAAACCTTGCTATTATGCGAAGCTGCTGGGTATGATACGATTTTAGTAGAAACCGTAGGGGTAGGTCAAAGTGAAACGACGGTACGTTCCATGGTAGACTTCTTCTTGCTGGTGGTCTTGACTGGTGCTGGTGATGAATTACAAGGTATGAAAAAAGGCGTTATGGAATTGGCAGATGCCATCGTTGTCAATAAGGCCGATGGAGATAACTTGCAACGTGCCAAAGTGACACGGCAAGAATATGAACGTATTTTATGGTTCATTCGAGATGCTACGGAACAATGGACTACCCATGCGTACACATGTTCCGCCTATACCGGTGACGGTATCATGGAATTGTGGCAAGGCGTTATTGAGAAATTCATGGAACAATGTCAAGGCAATGGAGTGCTACAAGCACGTCGTCGCGATCAAACCTTATCGTGGGTATACTCCATGGTGGAAGAACATTTGCAAAACTTGTTCTATCGAGCTCCAGAGATTGTAGCGTGTCGGGGGGGCATCGAAGACGCTGTCATCGAAGGCCGCTTAACTCCTACATTGGCAGTGCAACAATTCATTAATACATTTACACAAACAGCTTTGGGGGATCAAGCAAAGAACACCCCATTATTTGAGCTGAAATAAAATAGAAACAGGAGGGGGAACTCTCCTGTTTTGTGCTACTGAGGGCTAAATCCTAGTATATTTTAGGGTATATGAATTTTGAAAGATACATAATGAAAAATGTTTAATAAAAATCTACATGTGTGATAAAAGTAACATAAAAACAATATAAATGTGTATTCTAAATGGATGCATAAAATTTTGTTAGAACTTAAAAGAATAGAAAGATAAATGGCATATACCTTTCTTTTCACAAGTCTGAATATTTGTTATAATATGACGGAAAGTTAATGAATACATAACTAGTATTGTTTACACTATGTGAGGTGCATAATAATGAGTTTCGAAAGTCGATTCCAACATCTTGATCGCCGTGCCCCTATTGCTGAGGATAATGTGGCGATTATTCATGATTTAGAAAAATGTAAGAACTGTACTCTTTGTCGTAAAGCATGTGCTGACACTATGAGCGTACTTGACTATTATGATTTGGAAGCAACAGGAGATAATCCTATCTGTATCCAATGTGGTCAATGTGCGGTAATTTGCCCATTTGGTGCAATGTACGAACGTACAGAATTAGATAAAGTAAAAGAAGCCATTGCTGATCCAGAGAAAATCGTAGTTATCCAAACAGCGCCAGCTGTTCGTGTGTCTATCGGTGAAGAATTTGGATTTGAGCCTGGTACATACCAAGAAGGCAAAATGGTAGGTGCTCTTCGTGCGTTAGGTGCTGACTATGTAGTTGATACTAACTTCGGTGCGGACTTAACTATCATGGAAGAAGCAAACGAACTATTAGAACGTAAATTACATGGTACAGGTCCATTGCCACAATTTACTAGCTGTTGTCCAGCATGGGTAAAATTCTGTGAAACATTCTTCCCAGAATATGTACCTCATATTTCTTCAGCTCGTAGCTGTATTGCTATGGAATCTGCTATGGTAAAAACATATTTTGCAAAAAATATGAATATCGATCCTAAGAATATCGTATCCGTATCCGTAGCTCCTTGTACTGCTAAAAAAGCAGAAATCCGTCGTCCTGAGCAAAATAACGCGTCTCGTTTCACTGGCGAAGACTTGGGTCCAGATACAGATATTTGTATCACTACACGTGAATTTGCACAATGGATTCGTGAAGCAGAATTAGATTTTGCTTCAGTAGAAGACTCTGCATACGATAAATTTATCGGTGCTGCTACTGGTGGTGGGGTTATCTTCGGTAATACTGGTGGTGTTATGGAAGCGGCTATGCGTGCATCCTATAAATTCATCACTGGTGACGAACCATCTCCAGCTCCACTTCTTAACTTAACAGATGTGCGTGGTATGGACGGTGTGAAAGAAGCTACTGTAGAAATCGGTGGACATACTATCAATGTGGCTGTGTGCCATGGTGGTAAAAACATCCGTGAATTCTTGAACGAATTGAAAGAATCTGGTAAAACATATGATTTCATCGAAATGATGGCATGCCCAGGTGGCTGTATCGGCGGTGGTGGACAACCACGTGCAAAATTACCAGTTGCTAATAAAGTAAAAGGTGAGCGTATCGATGGTCTTTATAATTGGGATTCCAATATGAAGCTTCGTTCTTCTTATGAAAACCCTGAAATTAAAGATGCATACGCTAACTTCTTAGAAAAACCATTAGGACATATTGCGCATGAATTGTTACATACTACGTATGTAGATCGCAGCGGTGACTTAGGTGCTCGTAAAGACGTGACTCCTGAAACATGTCCAACATCTCCAAAATTTAAAAAGCCGGAATAATTTAGTTAGTAACTTCAACTCCGGTGAGTCAGCGAATGTGTAAGTTGGTTTGCTGCTGAACGAAGTTATTATATAGTCATCTAAGCATGACAACATACTGCAAGACGAAAAGACTCTTATGGGGATCATCCCATAGGAGTCTTTTCTATTCTATTCCATCTTGGGGCTGTTCTACTCTGATGTTGAGCAAGGGAAAATTGGAACATATACCTTCACAAACGGTATTTCATAATGTTTGTTCAGGCACATGTTCCAATCTTCTAAACATGTAAGCTCAAGAGAATAGGAACACCCTGAGATGATCTGCGAATGAGGGCAATTCTAGGAGATGGATATTTGTTGTGATAAAATATAATTAGATATAAATTGAGAAGTATATTGTTTGTTAGATGTTCTATAGAGAGAATTGGTGGATATAAATGAGGATAAAAGATACTTTCAATGCATATAAACCTATGACTGCAAAAGATTTTTGGAAAAGTCTATGGTGGATTTTTTTATGGGGCTGGGGAGTAGGTATACCTGGAGCTATTTTAGAAAAAAATGGAGTAAGTCTTGAGGTTTTAATTGTAATAGCATTATTGTTTGTAGGTGGTATACAGTATTTGTTGTTTCTTTTTATTATTAAACGATTTAGATCTATGCAGATACCACCAATTTGGGCGATTTTAATATTCATTCCTCCTTTTAATGGATTATGTTTTATACTAGCTGGATTTAGTAGTAATAGTGGTCTTTTTAGATTTCTAAAAAGGTTAGTATTTCCACTAAAAGAGGTGGATCATGCTTGAACTAGTTAAACTTGTACTTAATACATTGCATGATTATGGTGCTGAAACAGAAGATACTTTGTTTTTCTTTTATCATTGCATAGGGTTGATTCCTTTATGTGTGTATTGTTGGAAATATAAACACGAAGGATATACTATTTTTACAAATGTAGTGATTCATCTGATACGTACCTTGTTGTTCATCGTGGCTTTTTTTATATATGTTCGTTATGGCTTTACAAATTATTTGATAAAGTGGAACTCTTTAGTGCTGATTCTATATACGATTATAGGATATTATTATTGGACACATAAAGAGTTATTGTATTGGTTTAATTTGACAGCGCGCAATATTTTAAAATATATTTTTTATAGTGCTGTTTGTATCGAGGGTATATATATACTTACTAAATGGTGGAATGTATAAATTTTCTGCTAGAATATAAAAAGAGAAAGGGGGAAATCCATTGGCAGGTATAGTTTCTATGGAAGCGATTTCGGAAAAGCAGTATAGGTCTTTGCATATGGAGAATAGTACGGACCATAGAATGATCATAGAGTTTGATGGAAATCATATTGATACTTGGGATGATATATACAAGGTTGTTAAGGAAAAGTTTCTCATTGATGAAAGAATTATAAATTTATATCATTTGGAAGATATCCTATTGTATGGTAATGCTAAAGGAGTAGAACCCGTTCGAGAACTCTATATCATTTTTAGAAATCTGGATATAGCGATGAAAAGAAAAAGTGGAGTTCTAGGTTATTTGAGGGACATATTTTCTTTTAATATGCATAGAGATTTAGAGGCTCTATTGGTGTGGACGTTTTTTGCTGGTAATGTTATGCCTAGATGGGCTGTTGAAACAGAAGCTATGGAATCTTGGTCATCCATACCATTAGAGCTGTGCAAGTTATACTATGTGCAAGAGACTTCTTGGACAGAAACGATAGATCCGCCTCATAATGAAATTATTTATTTGGAAGAATCAGAGTATGATTTGTTGCGAGACAAGATAGTAACTGATGAAGATACATTTGTAGTGGACTTAACAGATGCACAGGATACTGAGGTGTTTATTCATGCCATGTCTAAGTATGTGAATGGAAAGATTAACTCTTTGGATGAACTAGAACAATATATGCTTAGAGGATTGCGAGATACGACAAAACCGAAGCAAATTGTGTTTTTCTTAAAAGATTTTCTCTCTTATTGTAGAAATGAAGATAAGTATTATGATGATGTATCACTTAGAGTGGGCTTGAGTTTTATAAAATATTGTATATGTTATTGGTTTTATGAAAGTACGCCTATACCAGAATCATGGAAAAAGGAGTTTACCTTGTATGTGACTGAAGAGTGGTAGAAGGAGTAGTATACATAGGGGTGAAAGCGGTTTGATAGACCAAAAGTATATAGAACATAGGAAATATCTTACATTGGTGATGAGACAAGTTGAGGGATACATAGATTCCTATTATGAACGGATAGAGGGGATCAAGCTAATAGAAAATCCTGCAGCAGTGATGGATAATCTTCTTATTAAAATTGTGGAAGATAGACCTAATGAGAAAAAATATGTGTATAGTTTTTATGCTAATCATATGGACATAGCAAAAGCTGATATGATGATTCTTCATGAAATGTGTTGGGATAAAGCAAACGATATAAGTACCTTGAAGAATGATAGTGCATTGAGAAATCATGTTCGAAAAACAGGTTGTGGAGAAGGTGTACCTACGATTACAGATTCTTTTTATAAAATTGATGCGGATAAAATACAAAAGGTTTATGATATAGCTACTATGTTACTTCATCAAATATCAGCAGATGAAGAGAATGAGGAGACCGAAGCAAAGTGGTTTTATGTAGAAGTATATCAATCTACTAATGCTGGATATCTATCAGGTGGGTCTTGGATTGCACATAGTATTTTAGAAAAGATATATAAGAATACAGGTTGGGAAGAAGTAAAAGGCAAGGAGTTAACACTTAATGAGCTTGCATGTATTCAATCAATGTAAGTTTTCATAAATCATGACTTAGAAACTTACTTGAAAAGAACTGCCTGGCAAGGTGATTTGCGAATTAATCCTAGGGTTGCTTGCTATAGTGAAACTAATGTGATAAATAATTGGGGAACTTTTTTAGAAAAATAGAACAAAAAAGTTCCCCAATGTTAAAGTAGAACAAACAATTAGAATCTACTTTACCTTTTAAGTCTGTACTCTTGTACATTTTCCGTGTTGGGTGTATAATAGTTTTTATCTAAAATACAAATCAGTAAATATTCATATGATGTGAAGGGTTAGAAGGATGGATATATGTATGCTTTCACGGCTTTCACAGATATGGAATAGTAGGAGGACAGTATGGCAAAGATTGATATGAACAATTTAGATTTTAGTTATAAAGAAACGCCATTCCGTTATGTGTCTAATTTCAAGGATGGTCAATGGGATGAAGGCGGTTTGACGGATGAGGCGAATATTGTCCTCAATGAATGTGCTGGTGTATTCCAATATGCGCAAACGATTTTTGAAGGTTTGAAAGCGTATTATACGAAGGATGGTCATATTGTGTGTTTCCGCCCAGATTTAAATGCACAGCGTTTGCATGATTCTGCAAAATATCTTGTAATGCAACCATTCCCAACAGATCGTTTTATCGAGGCTGTGAAAGAAGTGGTAAAAGCAAACCAAGACTTTGTGCCTCCATACAGCACAGGTGGTAGTTTGTATCTTCGTCCATTCTTGATGGGTACGAACAGTGTTATCGGTGTAAAACCAGCAGATGAATTTCAATTCCGTATTTTTGGTACTCCTGTAGGGGATTATTTTAAAGGCGGTGTGAAACCGCTGAAAATCCAAATCTCCGATTTTGACCGTGCAGCGCCACATGGTACAGGTCATATTAAAGCGGGCTTGAACTATGCTATGAGCTTGCATGCTCTAGAAGCAGCGCATGGAGCAGGGTATGCAGAGAATTTATACTTGGATCCCCGAACTCGTACAAAAGTAGAAGAAACTGGTGGAGCTAACTTTATTTTCATCACGAAAGATGGCAAATTAGTAACGCCTAAATCCGATAGTATTCTTCCATCGATTACTCGTCGTTCCTTGATGTATGTAGCTGAACATTATTTGGGTATGACAGTAGAGCATCGTGAAGTGTACAAAGAAGAATTGAAAGACTTTGCTGAATGTGGTCTTTGCGGTACAGCAGCTGTGATTTCTCCTGTGGGAATGGTACATTCCAAAGAAGAAGATATTTTCTTCCCAAGTGGCATGGATGAAATGGGCCCAACATTAACAAAATTACGCGAAACATTACTTGGCATTCAACATGGTGAAATCGAAGCACCAGAAGGCTGGATTGTTCGCATCGTATAATAAAATACTTTTACAATGACGTAAACGCATGGTTACTTTAGGGTAGCTGTGCGTTTTCTTGCATAGTAGGCATATATAAGGGTGTGGATGAAAGTAATGTTGAAAGACCCCATGAAAGTAAATGTATAGATTTTTGAAGAGTTAATAGATGATACACAATAATATATGAGGTTGAAGTCATGGGATAAGAAGTAAAAAGAGATGTATTATTTAAGAATACATGTATACATAAGTAATATGTATTGAAAAATAGTATAATTTTTGCTAGTATAGTATACAGTTCTATATTCTATAGAATTAGAACTATATTTTATGATTATTATGAAATGTAGTTACTGATTATCATAAGAGGCTAATTCTTTACAGAGTGAGCATATAGTAGGTGGATGCTAATACAGCATGTAGCCGAACTACTGTAAAGTACAGTCAGTTGACATATGAATTAGAACTTTCAGTATATGTATACCTAGTGTTAAGTACGCTAGTGTTGTAATAGAGAGCCTACAGGAGGAGAGGGTTATGATAGAAATGAGTACCATTGCAAAACAACATGAGGAGCAGCGACATTTGGAAGCGAATGGTTTGTATAGTTCCCAATTTGAAAAAGATGCGTGCGGCATGGGATTTGTAGTTAATATTAAAGGTAAAAAGTCCCACGATATTATCGACGATGGCTTGCGTATTCTTGAGCGTTTAGAGCACCGTGGTGGTGCTGGCGCCGATAAGGATACAGGCGATGGAGCAGGTATCTTAGTACAAATTCCTCATGACTTTTTCCGCCGCGAGTGCGAAGTGTTGGGTATCCATTTACCACCTGCAGGGGACTATGGTGTGGGTATGGTGTTTGCTCATAAGTACGAAACATTGCGAAATGAGCAAAAACGTATCCTAGAAGAGGTAGTCCGTGAAGAAGGACAAATCGTATTGGGCTGGCGGGAAGTGCCGGTAGATTCTACAGCAGTTGGCCATGAGGCGGCATTAATTCGTCCTTGGATGATTCAAATTCTTATCGGTAAAGGTACAGAGGTGACAAATCAAGCGGAGTTTGAACGCAAATTATATATGATTCGTAAAGTTGCAGAGAAACGCATCGTGCCATTGAGTAAAGAAATGAGTAGCGATTTCTACATTGCCTCCTTGTCTTCTAAAACGATTGTCTATAAAGGTATGTTGACACCAGTGCAATTACGCAATTTTTACCTAGATTTGAACGATTTGGATTTCACTTCTGCTTTGGCGATGGTGCATTCTCGTTTCAGTACGAATACATTCCCAAGCTGGGCACGGGCTCATCCAAATCGTTATTTAGTACATAATGGGGAAATCAACACCATTCGTGGTAATGTAAACTGGATCAATGCTCGTGAAGGAAAAGCGGAATCTCCTTTGTTCCCAGATATTAAAAAAGTATTCCCTGTAGTGGATGATACTGGTTCGGATTCTGCCATGTTCGATAATACCCTAGAGTTCTTACATATGACAGGCCGTAGCTTGCCACATGCGATCATGATGATGATTCCAGAACCTTGGGAACGTAATACTTTGATGAGCCAAGAAAAGCATGACTTCTACGAGTTCAATAGTTTCATGATGGAACCATGGGATGGTCCAGCGGCGATGGGCTTTACTGATGGGACTGTAATCGGTGGTGTGCTAGACAGAAATGGTTTGCGCCCAGCTCGTTACTATGTGACAGCTGATGACCGTGTCATCATGGCATCTGAAGCAGGTGTAGTGAATGAAGCGGATGATATGATTCGTGCGAAAGGTCGTTTAGAACCAGGTAAAATGCTATTAATCGATACAGAAGAAGGTCGTATCATTTCTGATGAAGAAATCAAACAACGAGTAGCTACAGAATTGCCGTACCATGAGTGGGTGAAAGAACATGTGATCCACTTGTCGGAGATTCAACAAGCTACGGAAGATAGCATCCCAGAGGTAGGGGACTTGTTCATGCAACAACAAGTATTCGGCTATACCCAAGAAGATTTGGTGCGCATGATTATCCCTATGGCGAAAGATGGAAAAGATCCTGTAGGCTCCATGGGTGCCGATGCGCCATTGGCGATTCTGTCCGACAAACCACAAATGTTGTATTCCTATTTCAAACAGCTATTTGCGCAGGTGACGAATCCACCAATTGATGCGATCCGCGAGGAAATGGTGACCTCCACACGAGTGATGCTCGGCAATAGCGGTAACTTGACGGACCCTAACAAAGTGGGCACCTACGCGGTATCTATGCGAACTCCAATTATGACGAACCAAGAATTGGCAAGTATTAAACAATTGGACTGCCGTCGTATGAAATCTGTGACTTTGTCCATCTTGTTTGATCCTGCCAAAGGTGTGGAGGGTATGAAAGAAGCCCTCGATCGTTTGTGTAAAGATGCAGAGGAAGCAGCTCGTACGGACCAAAATGTGTTGATCTTGTCTGACCGTGGCGTGGATGAACACCATGTGCCGATTCCAGCCTTATTGGCGGTGGCTGCGGTGCACAATCACTTGATTAATACCGTATTGCGTACAGAAATGGGCTTAATCTTGGAATCTGGTGAACCACGTGAAGTGCATCATTTCTGTACATTATTAGGCTATGGTGTAACGGCTATCAATCCATATGTGGCATTGGCAACGGTTCGTGAGTTACAAGCAACGAATCGCTTGGGCGACCTTACACCAGAGGAAGCAGAAGCGAATTACATCAAGGCCTCTGTGTCGGGCATTATGAAAGTCATGTCTAAAATGGGTATCTCCACTGTACGTAGTTACCATGGGGCACAAATTTTTGAGGCATTGGGCTTGAATACAAACTTTATTAGTACCTACTTCCCGAATACACCGACACGTATTGGTGGTATCGGCTTAGGTGGCGTCGCTCATGAAACCTTAGAGCGATTCCAACGAGCTTTCAAAGAGGATGTGAAAGTCCTTGAACCAGGCGGTTGGTACGGACCTATGAAAGATGGAGAAGAGCATTTATTTAATCCAGATACGATTAAGTTGTTGCAAACATCCTTAATCGAAGGGGATTACAATACATACAAAGAATATTCCAAAATGATTCGCAATGACTATCATGTGACCTTACGGAGCTTGATGGAATTAAACTTCCCTGTGGGTGGCGGTATTCCTGTGGAAGAAGTAGAGCCAGTGGAAGACATTGTGAAACGCTTTAAAGCAGGTGCTATGAGTTACGGTGCTATCAGTAAAGAAGCGCATGAAGCTATTGCGATCGCTATGAACCGCTTAGGATCTACGTCGAACTCCGGGGAAGGCGGAGAAGATACAAGTCGCTTTGTTCTCGATGCGAATGGAGATAATCGCAATAGTGAAGTAAAACAAATTGCATCAGGTCGCTTTGGGGTGACTACGAATTACTTGGTCCATGCAAAAGAATTGCAAATTAAATGTGCCCAAGGTGCAAAACCAGGTGAGGGTGGTCAATTACCGGGCAAAAAGGTATATCCAGAGATTGCGAAAGCTCGTCATTCCACACCAGGGGTAGAGCTAGTATCTCCCCCACCACATCACGATATTTATTCCATCGAAGACTTGGCAGAATTGATTTATGACTTGAAATGCGTCAATCCAAGTGCAGCGATTTCCGTAAAATTGACCTCAGAAGCTGGGGTAGGTACCATTGCCGCAGGGGTAGCGAAAGCGAAAGCAGATAGCATCCTCATCTCTGGCTATGATGGTGGTACTGGCGCAGCAGGTCGCACGTCTGTGAAACATGCAGGTGTGCCATGGGAATTAGGACTTTCAGAAACACATCAAACCTTGATGTTGAACCGTTTGCGTGACCGTGTACAGCTGGAAGTGGACAGTAAACTGATGACTGGTTATGATGTGGCTATCGCAGCCTTGTTAGGGGCAGAATTATTCGGATTTGGTACCTTGCCATTAGTGGCAGTGGGCTGTCGTATGGCACGGGTTTGCCATATGAATACATGTCCGTACGGCGTGGCCACACAAGATGAGAAATTGCGTGCTAAGTTTACAGGTAAACCAGAATATGTGGAAAACTTGATGAAGTTTATCGCCCAAGAATTGCGTGAAATCATGGCTCGTTTAGGTATTCGCAGTGTGCGTGAGTTAGTAGGTCGTATTGACTTAGTACGCCAACGCTCACAGGACGATAATTTCAAATTGTCTCGTGTGGACTTGAAACGAATCTTGTTCAAACCATATACAGACGCGTCTGTGGGACATTTACACAGCATCGACCAAGACCATGAATTGGAACGCACCTTGGATATGAAAAAATTGCTTCGCATGTGCCGTCCTGCCTTGGATGATCAAAAACCAATTCGTGCTAAACTGGCTATCAGCAATGTGAATCGTGTAGTAGGAACCTTGGTTGGTGGTGAAGTAGTTCGTCGCTACGGCGAAGCAGGCTTGCCAGATAATACCATCAAATTGAACTTCGTTGGTTCTGCTGGTCAAAGTTTTGGTGCTTTTATCCCGAATGGTATGACTTTAGAGCTCGAAGGGGATGCTAATGATTACCTTGGCAAAGGCTTGTCCGGTGGTACTATCATTGCGTACCCACCAAAGGCGGCGACCTACGAGGCGCATGAAAACATCTTGATCGGTAACGTGGCATTCTATGGGGCTACCTCTGGTGCTGCCTATATCAACGGTGTGGCTGGGGAACGGTTCTGCGTTCGTAATAGCGGTATCACAGCCGTTGTAGAAGGCGTAGGCGACCACGGTTGCGAATATATGACCGGCGGTGAGGTCCTTGTCCTTGGCCGTGTGGGGCGTAACTTTGGGGCTGGCATGTCTGGTGGTTATGCGTACGTCCTTGATCTAGATGGACGCTACTGCAATACAGGACTTGTGGAACTTCGCAAGACTAGTGAAAGTGACCTAGCACGGATCCATGAGTTAGTACAACAACATGTATTGCATACGAACTCCAAACAAGGTCGTCATATGTTAGAAAACTGGGTATTGTACAAAGATCGCTTTACAAAAATTGTGCCAACAGCCTACGAAGAAATGCAACAAAGCATCGCTCATTTCCAAGGCGAAGGCATGCCATTAGAAGAAGCACAATTGGCGGCATTTAAAGCGAAATATATGAGTGGAAAATAGAGGTTGTGCCTTACGCAAACTGCATGATATGCGCATCTGTATGCATAAAAAGTATATCTTAGAGGGCTTTTGCTATCCTCTCAAAATATATGATAGAACCAATATAATATAGAAATTAAAAAGAGGAATGGAACTGATACTTCAGAACCATTCCTTTTTTGTGTTGATGCCATACTAATATGATTTTATGTATATATAGAGAAATAGAAAAGGCTCCATAGGAGCCTTTCCATATAGTATGTAATTATTCCTCATGTCCTTTGAGCTGCATCCCTGCAAGCAATGTTTTTTCAGACTCTTCCATATGGATACGAGCAATCTGGCGAGCTCGTTCCACATCGCGATCGGAGATTGCCTCCACAAGTTGACGATGTTCATCCCAAGTTTTGGCGAGACGACCTGTTTGACTCATAGACAATGTACGGAAACGCAACGTTTGCTCTCGTAGATTGTTTATCATTTCAACAAGACGATCATTACGAGACGCTTTATAAAGAATTTCATGGAATAGAATATCGGCTTGTACGACTTTGTCTAAATTATTTTCGTTCATGTAGTTGCCGATTTCTACCAGATGTTGCTCTAAGGCCTCGATTTCTTCGTTGGTAATACGCTCTGCAGCTAGTTCTGCGGCAAGCTCTTCCAAGATAGAGCGAAGTTCAAACACTTCTGTTACATCTTTCAAACTCATATCTGCCACATAGGTGCCACGGCGTGGAATCATCACTACGAGGCCTTCTTGCTCTAAAATGCGGATTGCCTCACGAATAGGAGTACGGCTCACACCGAGCTCTTCCGCCAAAGGAATCTCCATGAGGCGTTCGCCTGGGGGCAATAGACCGTCACGAATGGCTTGGCGTAAAGCATCGCTAACAATTTCACGAAGCGGTTTGTACGCGTCTAAACGGATGGGTTGTAAACGTGGTGCATTCATCGTAGGGCCTCCTCATCATGTGTTTTCGTAATTAGTGAAAGCCAGTTATGACCAGCTTTTTTGATGTCTTCTTGTAATCGAATCGCATCCAGTGCTTTTTCCAATAGAACCACCATAGTAGGACCGCTACCAGTCATGATGGTAGGGAATCCACGGTCCAAGAAGAATTGTTTGCATGCCACAAGTTCTGGATGGATAGGAAACATTAATTCTTCAAAGGTATTGTCACTAGCTGTGAAAGCCTGACGGAAGTCTTTTGCTTTCATATGTGTGGTAACAGTATCCATCGTGTTTGAAGTCACACGAGAAGTCCCGGCGAATCTTCCGTAGGCTTCTGCTGTAGAAATGCTCACTTCTGGTTTTACGATTAGTAGCCATTGAGCGCTACTAGTTGGCAAAGTGTCTAATACTTCTCCTCGACCAGTGCCACGGGCAGTACCGCCTTTCAGTAAGAAAGGTACGTCAGAACCGAGTTTAGTTGCCATGGTCAATAGTTCCTCATCGGTTAAGCGAAGATCCCAAAATTTATTAAGACCTAGTAACATAGCGGCACCGTCACCACTGCCACCGCCCATGCCAGCACAAGGAGGAACTCGTTTTAACAAATGAATGGCAGCCCCTTGGGTACAGCCCGTATAGTCTTGCACCATACGAAGGGCTTTCATAGCAATATTGCTTTCTGTATAGGGGATTAATTGTGCCATATAATACGGCAGTTCAGGAGCATCGCCAGAGAATACTACAGAATGGTGGCGTGCGAAATAAAGAGAATCCCCTAAGAAAATAGATTGAAAAATAGTATCTATATTGTGGTACCCGTCATCACGTTTGCCCGTGATAGCGAGGCCTACATTGATTTTACTAAAAGCTCGTTGTTCCATAAGATTGTCACCTCAGTGAAGTTATCAAAATGTTTGCATTTACTTTTTATTATATCATAGATTGAGGGTGAAAATCCTTGCAAGATGGGGAGTGTATTTTTGTGAATGAACTATGGGGGATATACTATGTAAATTTACGACAAGGCATAGCACAATTGTAGTAATAAAAAAATAGGAAGTACTTGAAAGGGCTGTGGAAAGTGTGGTATAGTATTGATTAGCGAAAAGATTACCTAACTATTAAATAAAATGCGTTAGAAAGTAAGCCTTTTATGAAAAAATTATAAAGTGAATTAGAATCTGCGCCGTAAAGTTGATTTTGAAAGGCGTGGTTATGCGGATTCTAAGGGGTACCCTTTAGAATTATTACCCCATCGCGGGGACTGAAACGTTTTAATGATTTGACATTGATCATTTGACCTTTGTTTTAGAGTTATTACTCCATTGCGGGGACAAGCAGAATAATATTAGCCTTTTGTACAAGAGCAGGTATCTGTGCGTAAACAGTGCGCCGCACTATTTACGACCCCATTGCGGGGACTGAAACCCTTGGCAGGGAATAGCACCAAAAGCAATAATTTTCTTTAGAATTACGACCCCATTGCGGGGACTGAAACCCGTCACTATTAAAATAGAATCGGTCCATATGATCTTTAAAATTATCTACCCATTGCGGGGACTGAAACATCATTGCTTTAGCACCATCTTTTTCAAGTTTTTCAACTTTAGAATTACTACCCAATTGCGGGGACCGAAAAATATAAAAACCACTTAGCAGATTGCTAAGTGGTTTTTGTATTATAATCATATAGAGCCAGTGTCTATTGTTAAGTATAAGTGCTACTACTGTTAAAAGATATAGATGAAGCAGTGTATGAAGTTAAACATTGCGAGGCTTGGAAAAAGATATTGAACAAGTGCGTGCTGAGGTTACTAGCTTTACTGTAGAAGAAGTAACGGCTATTGCAAAAGAGCATGCTTTGATGTAACACATATACATATAGAATCAGCGGTATGGCTACTAGATAACTGGTCATATCTCTTTTTGTTTAGAACTAGATAGTTACATTTAACTATCGGGATTTTTATAAAATACAAATCATCCTTTGCGATATACTGATTACATAGTAATGAATTGATGAGTTTATAGTAAAGGAGTGAGTTATATGGAGTTTATTAATATGACGGATCATAGTGTATCCATTATGGATATGAAAGGGCGGGTCATTGTATCGATTCCAGCGAGTAATAAGGTAGCAAGGGTTAGAAGTAGGAGTGAAAAAATAGGCTCCTTTTGTTGTAAAAATTTTACCTATCGAGTGTATGATAAGGATGGTAATTATACAATACATGAGGTGAAAGGAAACCCTGAATCGGGTGGTCTTGATTTTTTTCGTATGGAATATACTGAGGTTGAAGGTGCTCCAGAAACAATCGAAAAGGGAGTATACTATATAGTAAGTGCCATGGTATCAGCACGAATCAATCATCCTCAAGTGATAGCACCAGGACAAATCGTAAGAGACTCAACAGGTAAAGCGGTTGGTTGCTGTGGCATTAGCCTACAAAAATATGCATAAACTTCTTTCAGAGGAACGCAGTTGGGAGTAGTATCCTTGTGGTGGTGTTTTACTAGTTACATAAGCAAAACACAAAAAGAGCGTGTCATATCCCGGAGTAAACTTCAGTGGAACGTCAGTTTACGAAGGGATGTGCCTCGCTCTTCCCTTTGTCCAACTAGCAAATGCCGCCACAGGTTGCATAGACGAGCAAGAGACGATATAATTTTAGTGGTAATTAGAAAGGAAGTGATGGTATGACTGATGAAGAGTATATGCGTGAAGCCTTGGTAGAGGCACGTAAAGCCTATGATATGGGTGAGATTCCCATTGGCGCTGTATTGGTGCACGAAGGCAAAATTATCAGCCGTCATCACAACCGTCGTGAGATTGACCATGATGCGACGGCCCATGCAGAGGTCCTTGTCATTCGTGAGGCAAATACCATGCTTGAAAGGTGGCGGTTGACCGGTTGCACGCTTTATGTTACGATAGAGCCGTGCCCTATGTGTGCTGGTGCTATTATTAACAGTCGCATTGATCGCGTTGTCTATGGCAGTAGCGATTATAAGGGCGGTGCGGTAGAATCTTTGTTCAATGTACTTTCACATCCGAATTTAAACCATGAACCACAGGTGTTGGCGGGTGTATTGAAAGAGGAATGCAGTCAAATTATGAAAGATTTTTTCAAAGAACGCCGACGTATACGGAGAGGTACTCAAGTGGCTGAAGAGTCCGCACTCGAAATGCGGTAGGTCAGGAAACTGGCGCGGGGGTTCAAATCCCCCTCTCTCCGCCAAAGTAAGGGCTGTGTCAGTAGATGCAGCCCTTTTTTACAAAATGACGTAGTTGTAGGAGGCATGATATGGAAGTATATTACTCCCCTTTACAAGAGGTTAATCAAGAATTAATTCATAAACGATTAGATTTTTTGTTGCGTAAAATTGGTTTTGGTGAAATTGGTTGCGCTGGCAAAAAAGTGGCTCTACTTCGCAATGATTTGCACAGCGATTATGAGGCGTATGAAACAGTAGTGGCATATATGAAAGCACGCATCGAATCCGAAGGCGGCACTGTGGTCTATGTCGATGAGCCTAGCCATCATTCCCGTGAGGTTATTATTCCTGATGGTGAATCTGTGAAAGTAGCCTATATCGATGAACGCATTGCAACTAGTGATGTGGTGATTTCCGTGAATCACATTAAAGCGAATGAGTACAGCGGATTCTCTGGGGCTGTGAACAATACAGGATGGTACTCCGCCAGCTTAAAAGGTCGTCGTGAATTGGTAGCTTTAACAGGTACAGAGCATCATAAAGCGGTGGCTGAATATGCAGCAGCTGCCACACGGAATCGTCAACGCTTTCACGTAGGGGTAGCGATGGATATCGTGGCTGATTATATAAACCAAGACAAGCTAAAAGATGCTGGTGCGACCAATGAAATCGTAGGCAACTTGGGTATCGTTGTATCCTACGATATGGTGGCGATGGACGAAGCCTTGGGGGATATTATTACCCAAGCTTCACCAGTGGAACATGGCGTGTTGAGTACAGTGGAAAAACGCACGTGGGATTATTTCAAAGATATTTCTCCTAATAGCGAATGGCAAGCCATCTTACTACGTGCGGACCGCATGGGACTTGGTACACGTTCCTATGCCCTTGTGAAAGACGAAGAGTTAATCTTCTATGGTGAAAAATTTAATAGAACATAGCTAGAACAATAAACAGCTTTTAGGAGTTGTAGAAAGAATAATAGTATATGTTAATAATAAAAATCTCTAGTTTAAGCGAGTGCGCAAGCGTGGCTTTGACTAGAGATTTTTGTGTGTAGAGGGGTGTATATTCGGAGTAGAAATATAATAATTTAGCTTGTATATACATGAGATATAGAAGCGATTAGCATCCATTTTTAGGGTGATATTAATAGAAAAAGAGTGTTTTTTGTGATATAATGTCTACTAAATAGAAAAAATGTGGCAAGAGGTATATAGAATGGAAAGTGTTACTGTTGCTGAAATTATCAGAGAGCTAGATATTTCTAAAGCATACTTATATAAATTGATTGAGAAAGAAAAAATTGTAGTACCTAAAAGCGATACAGGAAGATATCTTTGGAATAAAGAGATTATTAAAGTTTTGAAAAAAAAACTTAATATAGAAGATGAGAAACCTAGTGATTATATTGAACAATTAATATCAGAATTAGGTCTAAAACAATTATTTATCAATAATAGAAGATATTTAGGAAATAAGTATTCTCTTTCTAATTTTATAAGGAAGACAGTTGAAGAAAATTGCAAAGGGATTAATATTGTCATAGATATTTTTAGTGGTACAGGTGCAGTTTCTAATGCTTTTAAAGATAAAATGCTTATCACCAATGATTTATTGTATAGCAATTATATTTCAAATTATGCTTGGTTTGGGCCAGAAGAGTATTCTAGTGAAAAAATAGTAGAGATTATCTATGAATATAATCAAATAGAAACACAAGAAAATAACTATATGAGAGAGACCTTTGGTAATACATTTTTTTCTGCAGATGATTGTAGCAAGATTGGATATATTAGAGAAGATATAGAGTTAAAATATAAAACGAAAGAAATCAACTTTAAGGAATATGCAATTTTGATTACAGCGTTATTATATGCAATGGATAAAATTGCGAATACTGTAGGACATTATGATGCGTATAGGAAAAAATTAGAGTTTGATAAATCGTTGGTATTACATGTGCTATTACCAGAAAAATGTATGAACCCTAACAATAGTTGTTATAATATTGATGCTAATATGTTGGTAAAATCGATTAAGGGGGATTTATTATATTTAGACCCACCATATAACTCAAGACAGTATTGTGATGCTTATCATTTGCTTGAAAATGTGGCACGATGGGAAAAACCAGAAGTGCATGGTGTTGCTCGAAAAATGGATAGATCTGCTATAAAAAGCGATTATTGCATGATTAATGCAACAAAAGCATTTGAAGAGTTGATTGATAAAGCAAATGTAAAATACATTTTACTTTCATACAATAATATGTCAGACAAGGGGAATGACCGCTCAAACGCTAAAATTTCAGATGAAGATATTATTAGAATTTTACAAAAAAAAGGAAAAGTGACGATATTTGAAGCTGATCATAAAGCTTTTTCAACGGGAAAGTCAGATATCAAAGATAATAAAGAGCGTTTATTTTTGTGTGAAGTATACGATGCATCAAAGAAAATTAATATAGCAAGTCCATTTAATTATATTGGTGGAAAGTTTAAGCTATTAGATCAAATTCAGCCATTATTTGATGAAAAAGAGGTATTCTTGGATCTCTTTGCTGGTGGTGGTAATGTAGGAATTAATTCCTTGTCTTCAAAAGTTATTTTTAATGACCTGAATGACCGTGTGATTGGACTGATGAATTTTATTAAAACATCTGAAACGAATGCGTTATTAACTTCTATAGATCAGGTGATTGAAGAATATGGTCTATCTAATACAGCATTATATGGATATGCTTATTATAATTGTAATAGTAGTAATGGGTTGGCTGAGTATAACAAAGAAAAATTTACAAAGTTGAGAGATGATTTTAATGCAAAATATATCGATGGAACCATCGATTATGTGATGCTCTATGTATTGATGGTGTATTCCTTTAACAATCAGATTAGGTTTAATAGAAAAGGGTTATTTAATCTTCCAGTAGGAAAACGAGATTTTAACTCAAAAATGAGAAGTAAATTGGTCTTATTTTCTGAAGAGTTGAAGAACAAAGATGTTCAATTCATGGAAAAAGATTTTAGAGACATCTTGTTAGATGATTTTGGGGCAGGAACGTTCATATATTGTGATCCACCATATTTAATAACTAGTGCGACCTACAATGAAAACGGAATGTGGACAGAATTTGATGAAAAAGATTTACTAAGCTTTTTGGACGAGGTACATAAAAAAGGATTTACCTTTGCTTTGTCGAATGTATTAGAAAGTAAAGGTAAAAAAAATCATCTTCTATATGACTGGGTTGAAGCTAATGGATATACTTGTCATTACTTAGATAAAAGTTATTCCAATAGTAATTATCATAGAAAAGATAAGGATAGTATCTCTAAGGAAGTGCTTATTACAAATTATTTGGTGGACTAAAGAGGTGAGTAAATGTCTAACACAGTTATCTCATATCAGAGTTTTTGCTGGGTTGTGGGGACTACAAGTTTTAGAACTGCAAAATTAAATTTAAAAATAGAGGAACAATTACTGTTGCTTGATGAGTTTTATCATGAAATTATCAAGAAATCACAATGGGAGTGGCAGCCTACAATTCAAGAACAATATTATAATTTTATGAAAGATAAGGGATTTGTTACAGGGGAAGCGAATCGAAAAGATAAAGATGCCAGAGAAAAAACTTCTGGACTAGTAGAAGTTGGGCTTATTACAGCCAACAGAGTGCTTACAGAAGCAGGTAGAACTCTATTAGCTGTAACTACAACAGGAGCATTTGAAGCCAATAATGATTTCAACATTAGTGGCGATAGCTTTATGTATTTAAAGCAGCTGTTAAAAACAAGCGTGGATGTAAGTGGATGTATTGTTAGACCTTTTGTTACTGTGCTCAAATGTTTAACTGAACTAGAGTTTTTAACCTATGATGAGTTTACATATTTTATTCCATTAATCAAGGATAGGGAAAGTGCTGAGCAAATTATTAAAGATATAAAATCTTATAGATTAGGGGAAACTAAAACCGAGGAAATTATATTTAAGAGATTGATGCAGATGGACAATTATAAGTTGGCTTTGAATCTGTTCATGGATTCTGAGGTTGATGAAGATGTAATTTGTGCAATAGGGATGAATCGTAAAAGCCGGAGCTATGATAAACCTTATTACGAATTATATGAATATGTAAAAGGAATATTTCTTGAAGGGAAAAATAATTACGAAAGATTATTGCATGCTGCAAAAAATATAAATCAAAGACCGGGCACGTTGTGGAGAAATTTGTTATTCCGAACTACTAATATTTCATCCATAAGACGAAAAGGGAAAGAAGCAATATCAGAAAATTGTCCATTCTTATCATGCAGAAATGAACTGGAGTTGAAAAAGGTATTTTTTGAATATTTACATGTATTCAAGGCAATATCGACGTTGGCGGATTACTTTGATTTAAATAAAAGATATTTTAATCTTGCAGATGTTCTAATTTTTGAAGATCGCACAATTAAATTAGATATGATTCCTAAATATTACTTTAAAGAAATCATAGATGAATTATATAATGTTGCGTTTATAGAAGATAGCAATCTACAAGTTGATGTAGAACTAGAAGAAATATCTTCTGCATTTACTATCGATATGAATCAAATATATAGTGCTTTAAGTCAAGATTTGAGGGTTAGGGTTGATAGTGCAGATCAAGTAGCAACATATATTAATGATGAACGTTCTAGACGATTTGATATAATGATTGATAAGAAGTTCACTAATGAAATACTCATAGAATTATTGCATTGTTTCGAAACACGGGATGATAGGAGAATTGAAGAGCTAGTTACCGATGAAGCGACTATTCCAACTATCTTTGAATATATATTGGGAATCATATGGTATAAAGTTAGCGAGCGACAAGGTAATATTCTGGAGTTTATGAATTTATCGTTGGAAGCGAATCTTTTACCTAAGACGCATGCGGCAGGAGGATATGCTGATATTATCTATAAGTATGAAGCGTGTAGCGACTACCCTGAACATTCCTTATTATTGGAAGCAACTCTTGCAGATGGAAGTAATCAGAGAAGAATGGAGATGGAACCTGTTTCAAGACATTTAGGGGATTATAGGATTCGCTATAATAATCGGTTTGATTATAGCCTGTTTGTTAGTACTTATTTAGATAAAAATGTTGTATATGATTTTAGATATAGAAAGCTAATTCCGTATACTAAAAATGAAGTAACTATTGATGGTATGAAGATTATTTCTATGGATACACAGGCTCTAAAGAAAATTATAGAACGTAATATTTCTTATAAACATTTGTACCAAGTATTTGATGTATATCATAATAAAGAGCTAGGAGATATTGATTGGCATGATGGTTTAATACGAGAAGCAACTAAAGAATATAAGGTGTAATTTTAATGTTAGATAATTGATATTTGAGAATTAGAGTGGTAGAATGAAAAAAATTGATTTACATTTACATACGCAAAAATGTAAAAATGGTGACGGAGTAGGAAGGGAAATAGAACCAATTTGCTTTATAGAGGAGATGCATAAAAATAATATTGGAATATGTGCTATAACAAATCACAATAAATTTGATGCTGAAGAGTATGAGATAATTAGTAAAGCAGATAAAAACTTTATTATTTTTCCTGGTATAGAATTAGATGTTAAGTTTAGTAATAAGATAAAACATATTATTTTAGTTTGCAATCCTAACTGCTCAGATGTGTTTAAAGAGGTTTTTTCTCAGGATGATAGTAGAAACTATGAAGAGTATAAATTAGAATATGTTGAATTAATAAAGTGCGTACAACGATTTAAAGTTGATGATATATTAATTATTCCTCATTTTTTAGATAAAGATAAGGAAAGGTCTATAAATATTAAAGAGAAAAATCGATTAAAAGCAGATTTACCTGGATATACAATTATTTTAGAACCTAAACTTAAAACTATGGGGATCATTAATGCTCATAATGAAATATCTTTAATAGGAAGTGATGTAAAAGAATGGAGTAATTACTCACAGGTGGCGAAAATGTTACCAGAGATAAAGTTCAATGTTGATAGCTTTAGTAAGTTTTACGAATTAGCGACAGAACCAAAAGTATTTATTAATTCTTTTATAAATGGCTGTGAGAAAATAGAGTTGGATTTGCCAAATTCTAATGGATTACATATATATAAAGATGTTAATGTAATTTTTGGAGGAAAGGGATCAGGTAAAACTATACTATTAAAAAAATATGTATATCCCAAATTAATGGAATGTGGTGAAAAAGTATTTTTTCATGAGGGTAAAGATTACGAGAAAGTTTATCAAGATATTTTGGAGCGAAGTAAATGTGGTGTAGATGTTGATATTGATTTGAAAGAAGATATAATTAAAGGATTAAATGGGCTATTAAATTATAAAAAGAAGCGTCCCAGTGATTTTATTAATAAGTATATTAATTATCACAGAAGTCAGGACATATCAAAAAATGCTAAAAAAATAAAGAAGTCAGATTGCATATATGATAAAAATAATACTGATTCTATTGGTGAAATCGTAGAGACGTATATAATGCATAAAGAGGCTATTTCTAAGGTTGATAAGATTAATTTAAAATATAGGGATTATAATGATGAGTCTAGAGAAACTTTGACATATGAATTAGAGAGTCTAAGAAAAGATGTTTATGAAAAATCATTACTAAGAGCAAAGGATATTTTTGGTGTTACAAAAACTGGTATAATTCTGGATAATTTAAAAGAAATTGTAGATAAAAAGACGGGAAAGAAGTCTAAACCTACCAATATAGGTTTTTATAAAATGGTTTCTGAGAGTAGACTTCTTTATGAGAAGGTAAATACTGTAAAACAGGGGTTCAAAAAACTGAAAATTTCTAAAAAAATTAAAATAGGAGTATTACCTGATAAAGGTGAAGTTTTCTCAAATGTAAAAATTAATGTTTTAGATGAAAATGAAAAGTATATAAAAGGATCGCCATTTGATCGAAATAATATTTCCATAAACAGAAAGTTTATAAAAAAAATAATGAATTTTTCATATAAGGATTTGCTGGAAATAAATGTGTTATTTTCACCAGAGGAGTCAGAACTAAAAGGTATAGATTATTTTGGAGAATTAGTTAAGAAGACTTGTAAGGTAATCCGGAGCAATGGCGAAACTTATGAACCTTCAGAAGGAGAAAAGTCTATTTTATCGATAAGCGGGTTACTTGAAGATTTATCTTATGATTGTTATATATTTGATGAAGTAGAGCGAGGACTTGGGAATAAATATATATCTGAATATATAATTCCTAAAATAAAACTTTTGAGAGATATGGGAAAAACGGTGATTTTATCTACGCATAATGCTAATATTGCTATAAATACACTGCCAACACAAACAATATTTTGTAACTATCTAGGTGATTTAAGTAAAGATATATATTATGCAGGAAATATGTATTCAAATGAGCTTATTTCTATTAAAAATAGCCAAAACTTAATTTCTTGGGAGAATGAGGCGATTAAACATTTAGAAGGTAGTGCACATATGTTTAAGGTGAGGAGAAATATTTGGAAACAAAATTAATGAATTTACAAATAGAAAGAAGTCAGGATGGTGAAAAAGTAAAATTTTTTATACCTGATTTAGATAATATTGTTATTAATATAACAGATGATAATACAGAAGATATTGAAAACTTATTTAGTGTAATATTTACTATGATAATAGAAAGTGAGCAACTTATACAGTTTCAGGTGCTAGATGAAAAAAATGATTTATTTTTTGAAGTGGCAAAAGATATGGTTTTGCAGTTAAATTCTGAAATTAGGAAATCTGAGCCAGATTTTGGAAGAATAATAGAACTAAATAATGAGTTTGGTGCTGAAAAGAATTAACTATAAAATAATTTCTATTATGAAAAAGGGAGGTGATAAAAAATATCTAAATATATATGGTTTTTCTGGATATAGATATGTATGGAAATTAATAAGGAAAAAATATGAAAAAACTCTAGCTGAAGTAGTCTATTAAGAACATAGCTTTGACTAGAGTTTTTTGTATGCGGTTGTATTGAGAACAATTTGTTGGATGGAGCTACGATAATTGTTGGCTTCGGTTATGCACATATAGTTGGTTAGGATAGATTACATTACCGAGGGTAATACATAATAATCAGTACCCCAATAACGGATACAATGCCGCCGATGATATCATATCGATCGGGAGTAATACCATCTACATAATAGCCCCACAGAATAGAAAGGGCGATAAAGATGCCACCATAGGCAGCATAGACTTTACCGAAGGGCGCTTCTTGTAAAGTAGGAATAATACCATAAATGATGAGGGTAATGGCACCAGCGAGCATATACCACGGGCTTTTATCATCTTTCAGATAGAGCCATACTAAATAGCCACCACCGATTTCGGCGATACCGGCTAGGATAAAATAAAATATTGATAGAAGAATTTGTGACATAGTGGTTACCTTTAGAATAAATGCTTATCAGCAAGTGGATTAAAGTACATATTATAAGATTTGTAGAAGCTATATGTAGCTGCGACATACCCTAGTGAAGTGATAGTAGCTGTTTTGGTTGTAAATTTAGGGTCAGTAGGGCGTATTTGACGATAAGGTTTGTATATTGAACCATCAAAATTATAACCTGTTAGTCCAGTCATTTTCCATTGTATTCCGGAATTTTTTATCTGTTCATCAAAAATTAACATATCATCAGAGAACTTTTTCTTTAACACTTCTGAGCTGCGATTATAATCATAGAAAAAGGTAGTATCTGTTTTACCAATGGTATTTGTTTTGTGTTGTACCGTATAGATAGTTGCGTTGATAATATAATATGGTGGATTATAACGTGTTACATTAATTGAAGGAATTTCTACATATCCATCAAGAGTTTGATCTGCATAGATATGTTTGTATCTTTCAGGTGAATTTCTCAACTCATCTAATGAAACGGCAAATGTTGACATTGTAAAGAGCGAAAAAATCGTTAGTAGAAGAAACAGTTTTTTTCATAATTGCACCTCGCTTAATGCATAATGAATGATAGATACTTTCATTATATAAACTGCCAATAATAATTTCAACAGTTCAGGTATAAAAAAAGCAACCAATCCGAAGATTGGTTGCTGTAGTATCCTATTATTTGGAGTACAATTCGACGATTAGGGTCTCGTTTACTTCGATAGGAAGTTCTTCACGTTCAGGAAGGCGAGTTAATGTGCCTTGGAAAGCGTCAAGATTTTTTTCGATGTAAGGAAGTTCGAAAGAACGAAGTTCTTGGAAGTTCACTTTGAACATTTCGTTGTCACGGCTAGCTTCACGAAGTTCGATTACATCGCCAACTTTACATTGGTAGGATGGAATGTCAACGCGTTTACCGTTAACAAGAATGTGGCCATGGTTTACCATTTGACGTGCTTGACGGATGGAGTTACCGAAGCCAATGCGATATACAAGGTTGTCCAAACGGCGTTCCAACAATTTCAACATGTTTTGGCCTGTAACACCATGCATTTTTTTCGCTTTATCGTAATAGCGTACGAACTGGCGTTCTAGCAAGTTGTAGTATGCTTTAACTTTTTGTTTTTCTAATAATTGAAGACCATATTCAGACATTTTCTTTTGACGTTGGTCTTTTTTTACACGTTTTAAAGCCTTCGCGTGACCGAAAACGTTCACACCGAAGCGACGGCATAACTTAAATCGTGCTTCTCTTCTCGTTGCCATGTGATTATCACCTCATAGATTAATAAAACTTTGCACAAATTGTGCTTAATTATTATACCCTATGAAAATGAAAAAGTCAAAGGTCGATGACCATTGTCAATAGTGGGGTTTGTGCTATAATAAAAGGTACAGTATTAGTGTTTCCAGTGGAAACTGATGTAAGAGGAGATTCACCATGAATGTGTCCTATAATGTAAAAGAAGAATTATGTATTGAACATACACCAGGGGCAGGTGCCATTGTTATCTTTGGGGCCTCCGGAGACCTGACGAAGCGTAAATTATTACCAGCTATTTATTCCTTGTTTCAACGTGGTTTACTTTCACCGAAGGTAGCCGTAGTGGGCGTAGCACGGACAGCCATGAGCCACGACGAGTTTCGTGAACAAGTGAAAGCATCCATATTAGGCGATCGTGAACCAAGTGCAGAAGAACTAGCATTTATTGAACGCTTTTCCTATGTGTCTGGTCAATATACAGAGCCTTCTACGTATGTAGCGTTGCGAGAAGAGTTAGAGCGTGTGGCAACAGCGCATTGCACAGGTGGTAATGCACTATTTTATCTAGCCATGCCACCAGAGTTATTTGAACCTATCGTCCGTGAATTACATGGGGCGAAGCTATTAGAAGAAGTAGGTTCTTGGTCTCGAGTAATCATTGAAAAACCATTTGGACATGATTTAGAAAGTGCTATCGCATTAGATGAATCCTTGAAACAATATATTACGGAAGAGCAAACCTATCGTATCGATCATTATTTAGGGAAAGAAACGGTACAGAATATTTTAATGCTTCGTTTCGCCAATGCTATATTTGAACCACTTTGGAATCGCAAATATATTGAGCGTGTAGAAATTACCGTAGCTGAAGAGTTAGGTGTAGAAAAACGTGCAGGCTATTATGATGGGGCAGGCGCTTTGCGTGATATGGTGCAAAACCATATGATTCAAGTATTATCTTTGATTGCTATGGAACCACCTGCCAGTTTTAATGCCGACGATTACCGTGATGAAATCGCTAAATTGATTTCGTCTATTCGTGGTTTACACCGTCAAAAATTAGGCGATATTGCAGTGCGTGGTCAATATGCAGATTCTGGTAATACAGAACGTCCAGCCCCAGAGTATCGGAAGGAAGAAAATGTGCCACCGACGTCTACGACAGAAACCTATGTGGCATTAAAATTATTCATAGATAACTGGAGATGGCGTGATGTGCCGTTCTATCTTCGCACAGGAAAACGATTGCCGAAGAAATCTAGCGAAATTGCCATAACTTTCAAACCAATTCCGCACTCCATCTTTAAACCGTTCCATGCGAAAGACTTTAACCAAAACGTATTGGTTCTTCGCATGCAACCAAATGAAGGAATGGGATTGTCCTTAGAGGTGAAATCTCCAGGATCTAAGCTGAGTGTTAACACCCTAGAAATGGATTTTTCTTATAGCAATTCTAAGGAATTAGCAGACATTCCAGATGCTTATGAAAGATTGATTTTAGATGGTTTATTAGGAGACCAAACACTATTCGTTCGCAACGATGCGGTAGAAAAATCATGGCGCTTATTTAAGCCATTGATTGAAGCATGGGAACGAAATGATGAAGAAACACCGTTATGCTTCTACCCAGCTTTCAGTGCGGGACCAAAAGAAGCGGAAGAGTTATTAGAAGGAGGATCTTGGTCGTGGCGAGAGATATAATTCATGCATTTCCTACAGGAGATGACGTGGCGAAAGCAGTGGCCGATCGATTTTTAACCTATACAAATGAATGCATTGCAGAAACAGGCGCTTGCGTGGTGGCTGTATCTGGAGGGACTACACCCAATGCATTGTTTTCCTTGCTCGATTCTGATGAGTATACAAATCGTATCGATTGGGAGCATATTTTCTTCCTTTGGGTAGATGAACGATTTGTACCACAGTCGAATCCAGATAATAATTTTGGTCGTGCAAAAGATCGCTTATTTGGGAATATTATGGGAGCTGCTCACTATTATCCAGTACCAACGAATAATGGTACTGTGGAGGAAGCAGCAGATAAATATGAACAAGAAGTAAAAATGGTCTTGAAGCGCACAGAAAAGGAATCCATAGATTTAGTCTTATTAGGCTTAGGTGATGATGGACATACAGCGTCCCTATTCCCTAAATCGGAAGCTTTGTATGAACGTAATCGTATGGTAGTGGCCGTAAAAGACGGCAAAGTATGGGAACGTGTGACATTGACATTCCCAATGCTAGTGAATGCGAAATCTGTGTGGTTCACGGTGGTAGGGGCTTCTAAAGAGGCGGCTTTAGCTCGTGTGCTTCGCCAACGTAAGGAATATGAAGAATATTCTTGGGAGGATCGAGTAGACCATTGTTTACCAGGTGCGGTATTAACTCATGAACCAGTAGAATGGTATGTAGATGATTCTGCCCATAAAAATTAATTGATTTGAAATAGGAGGTATTAGGCATGTTTAATTTTGGCACACAAGAATTATTTCTTATTTTAATTATTGCTCTTGTTATCTTTGGCCCTAAAAAATTACCTGAAATTGGTAAGGCCATCGGTAAAGGTATTAATGAATTTAAAGATGCTGTTAGTGGCGATAAAAAAGTAGCTAAAGAAGAGCCTGCAAAAGCGGAAACTATTGATGTAGAAGCTGGTGCTACTAATAGTCATAAACAAAATAATTAGGAGGAACTATGTGTAAAGATTGCGGTTGTGGTAGCACAGGTAATGTGACTACAAAATTATTTCACGTGCCAGGTATGATGTGCGTGAACTGTGAAAATACTGTGAATGGTGCTGTTCGTGGGTTACCAGGCGTACTAGAATCCACTGTAGATTTAAAAACAAAAGAAGTGCGTATTCGCTTTGACCATACTAAAACGGATGAAGCAACCATTCGTGCAGCTATCGACGAAACAGGTTTTGAAGTGGAATCTGTGAAAGACTATGTTCATGAACATGGCGGCATTTTGGGAGCTATTAAGAAAATATTCAAATAAGGCGTACTATCTGGTGATATGCCAGGTATATATTAGAATACAAGGAGGGGCTATCTGGATTGATTCCAAGATGGCCCTTTTATAGGAGTTAGTATGATACGCAAGTTTAATCAAAAAGAATACACCTGGGATGGAGTCGACACGTTGGTGTACAAGCAAGATAATAGCCCTTTTAAAGATGTGACCCGTCAAGTTTTGTTTGATGGAGCTTGGGATATTCCATGCCAATTCCGTTATTTTGAGGTACAACCAGGTGGGTATAGCACTATGGAGCGCCATGAGCATACGCATATGGTCATGATTTTCCGTGGGAAAGGCCAGTGTTTACTAGGCGACACCGTGGAAAACGTACAAGAAGGGGATATGATTGAAATTCCTAAATTGATGGCACACCAATTCCGTGCGAACCAAGACGATCATTTAGGATTCCTCTGCTTGGTTAATGTGGACCGAGATAAAGTACAAGTTATTACAGAGGCAGAACAAGCTGAGATGATGAAAAATCCTGTAATCGAGGAGTTTTTAAATAGCTAGTTAATCAGTTTACATACAACTGTCTCACAAGGAAGAAATATAAGTGATGAGGAATCTAGGCATCTAATGTTGATGTTAGGAGTTATCGTTACTTATGTTTCTTTTTTATTTTAAAGTGAAATTGCATTATACAATTAAGTAGATAACATTTTCTGATATAAAATAACGGATCATAGTTATGATCAGGGGAGTAGGACGAAAACTATACGATGCACATCACAGCTAATAGTTGTAACACATAAATGGACAAATATATTATAAATTTAAGATAAATCCCTTTTATTAGAGAGAAATATTTGTTATAATTGAAAAGTTCTCATTTTTTATAGAAAGTAGGTTACATATGAATTTTATTCGTAGTATCAATCGCTTGTTCAATGATTACCTAGCATGGATTGTGTTAGCTATGGCAGTTATCGCATTCTTAGTGCCAGAAGTATTCATGGGGGCAGCGAAACAAACAGTTCCTTTGTTACAATTAGTTATGTTCAGCATGGGCTTAACATTAACAGGGAAAGTATTCTTAGACGTATTTAAACAACCGTGGCAAGTGATCTTGGTATCCTTGATTCAATTCTTGTGGATGCCACTAGCAGGTTGGTTAGTAGGTACCTTGTTTGGATTCCCACCAGAAATCGCCTTAGGATTTATCTTGTTAGGGGCAGCACCAGGCGGTACCGCATCTAATGTAATGACATTCTTGGCAAATGGTAATGTGCCATTGTCCGTATCTGCAACGACAGTATCCACTTTGTTGGCACCAGTGTTAACACCAATCTTCATCGTCTTATACGCAGGACAAACCGTAGATATTGCATTCTGGCCTATGTTCATGTCCATCGTGAAAATCATTGCGGTCCCAATTGCGTTGGGAATTATTGTAAACTATTTCGTCGGTTCTCGTATTGAACCTGTGAAAGAAGTATTACCAACTGTAGGTGCCGTAGCCGTCTTAATTATCTTAGCTGGTGTCACTGCCGTTAGCCGTGATAATATCTTAGCGCATGGTGTGATGATTTTCTTGGCTTGCTTGGTGCAAAACGTGAGCGGTTATGTGGTGACATATTTCATTTGCCGTTTGTTCGGTTCTAACGTACCAGACCGTCGTGCTATGCAAATCGAAGTGGCGATGCAAAACTCTGCCTTGGCAGCTAGCTTGGCATTGAAACACTTTACACCACAAGCAGCCGTAGCAGGCGCCGTGTTCTCCATTATCCATAACTTTACAGGATCTATCTTTGCGGGCATTTGCCGAAGAAACGATTCTAAAAGTACACACTAATCTATAAGTTAAGGTACTTTGGGTGCTAGTGCATTAGACAATTACATATCTATTAGAAACGTCATGTACTTTCATAGCCTGTTATAGGATAAAAGTATGTGACGTTTTTTGCTTTATTTTACAATGATTTAATTAAAAGTAGTAAATACGCATTTATTTTAAAAGTGCTAATTGGAGTTGTGGGTTAAGAATGCTATAATATAGTAAATAGATTTAATAAAAATGCGTATTTACAATATATTATTAAATGGGGTATGAGAGTGGAAGTACAAAGACCAAGATATTTAAATCAACTTATAGACAAAAAAGATAATGGAAGAGTAAAGATTATTACAGGTATTAGAAGATGTGGAAAATCTTATCTTTTATTTGAACTGTATAGAAAGTATTTACTTTCTAATGAAGTGTGTGAAGATCAAATTATAATGATTGCACTTGATAGTCTGAAGAATATCAAATATAGAAATCCAATTGAGCTAGATGATTATTTAAGAGATAAAATACAAGATAATGGACGTAAATATTATATTTTTATCGATGAAATTCAATTTGTAGAAGAAATTTCCAATCCATATCTGGAAGGCACTGACTCAAAGGTAAACTTTGTTGATTTGGTGCTTGGTCTTATGAAAATTCCGAATGTAGATGTATATATTACTGGCAGTAATTCAAAGATGCTTTCATCAGATGTGCTAACGCAGTTTAGAGATCGTGGTGATGAAATAAGAGTATATCCATTTTCATTTGCAGAATTTTATTCATGTTATGAAGGAGACAAGGGTAAGGCTTTTGATGAATATTGTTTGTACGGTGGCATGCCAATGTCTGTACAGCTAAGTAATCATGAAAAAAAGAGCGAGTATTTGAAGAATGTGTTTACAAGCACCTATATTAAAGATGTCATGGAGCGCAATAAAATTCTTAAAGATGCATCTATCATGGATGATTTGTTGGATATTATATCTTCATCTATTGGTTCTTTATCTAATCCAACTAAGCTGGCGAATACTTTTATGTCAGAAAAAAACATAAAGATATCTCAGCTTACAGTAAGTAATTACTTGGATTATTTTATTGATGCTTTTTTAATTGAAAAGGCTAGAAGATATGATGTGAAAGGAAGGAAATATATATCATCTCCGTATAAATACTATTTTTCAGATATTGGGCTTAGAAATGCAAGGCTAAATTTCAGACAGAATGAGCAGTCACATATTATGGAGAATGTAATATATAATGAACTTCGTATGAGGGGGTTAAATGTAGACGTTGGTGTTGTGGAATATAACTATAAAGATGAGAATAAAAAAACGGTTAGAAAAAATTTAGAAGTAGACTTTATTATCAATAGAGGAAGTAATAGATATTACATTCAATCGGCACTTAATGTTGATACAAAAGAAAAGCAAGTACAAGAAACGGAATCCTTGAGAAGAACGGGAGATTCATTTAAGAAAATTGTTATAGTTAGAAACAACATAGTGCCTAGATTTGATGATGATGGAATTTTATATATTGGAGTAGAGGACTTTCTCTTGGATGAAACAGCACTGGATTTATAGAAGATTATAAAGAGTATACACATTATGAAAACTATAATGACTAAATATATTAGGGTGATATTATGAGTAATAGTATGAAGTTTATACACGATAGAAATAGCAACATTCTTTTCAGTCTTCATGATAGTAGGGTGAAAGAAATCACATATGACAACGAAACTTTGACGTTACAAGTTAATAAAATATATGAATTTGCGGAAGGTGAAGAAAGATCATACCCAGGTGAAATATGTTTTGAAAAATGTGATATCGACCTATGCGATGTATTGATATTTAACAAAACCTTAGGTGAAGGACGGTTTAATGGAAAGTCTATTGGGTTACAACAATTTATAGATGAATATATAGACTCAGAATTTGAAATCATTATTGAAGGCTATTATGGGAACACAACTACATATACAGGCTGGCTGCGGGAAGATGAAAAACGACCAGTGTCGGTAATTATGTATGTTTGGAATAGCGGAGATATGGTGTATAACGTAAAAAATAAATGATTTAAAAGAATAATTTTATAAAGGAGAAAAGCTTATGAACAAATTTGAGAAGAGAAAATTGTTACAAGAATATCAAGTCAAACAAATGGAAGAATTTGAAGAGAACTTACCGATGGAAAAGAAATTATTTTATGAATTATTTGATTATCTAAATGATAAATCAGAAACGGTAGAGTGTAATCACGATTTTTCTTTAACAAATGAGTTTTTGAAAGATAAAAATGCGGATATTGAAAAGGTTATAGAATTTTTGCGAGAAAATGGTGCTGGTTGCGATTGTGAAGTGATTTTTAATGTTGAGGAAAAGTTTGAAGAATAAAATGTTTGTATTAGAAATAGACAGGTAAATTTAAAGTTGTAAGGAAAAATAGTGATAGATGCAATCAATACATAATATTTTATGTGAAAAACTAAATCCGAGAAGTGGAGTTATCAAAATAAGTAGTTCTAAAGATGACGATAGAATTTATTTCGATATAAGTTGGGAGGGAGATTTCCATTTTATTGTTACTGGTTGGGTGCATTACGGGTGGTATTATGTACAAAGAGATAAACAATGTATATCGCCATCTTATGTTTATAAAAAACTAGATGATAGAGCGTTATCTGTTATGCAACACATTATAGACGAAATTGAAAATGGGAAATATAACAACAAAAAAACTGAAAAAGAAAAAATTAAGCAGGTTCTTGAAGAAAGAAATCTAACCTCTTTTATGAACAATACAAAATGGAAAGAACTGATAGATTCCATCATGGAGAATATGAGAGAGATCCCGATACAATATAAGACGTTTTTTGATGAAGAAGAGCCTGGCATATATTGGACGATTGATGCTGATGAACATTTTTTTCATATGAATATGAGAATTGTTGAATGGTTTAAAATTAGAAGTAAATTTAAGAAAGTTCTTGGTCAAGGACGTTTAATTGAGCCAAAGACATGTGTTACTGATAAAAAATCAGAAATAGAGCGTATGCTTAATAAATTTAGTATTCCTTATGAATATGATGATATTGAAAAATGTTTTATTATTTTTGGATATAGATAATTCATTGAGGAATACTAAAAGATTATAAAGAGTATACACATGATGAGAGGTATTGAATTTAAAGATGATGAAATATACAAGTATAAAAGATATCGTTGAATATGGATTAGATGCTATTTCTGATAAGGAAAAAATAACAATGAACCTGAAGGACTTTCTATACATTAGACGAGTTTTAGAGGAATATATGCGTTATCTACATAATCCTGATCATTATCCCGATATAGAAGCAATTCAAAATTTTTTAGGTGATGCTTCTTCGGGAGGCGGATTTGAATGTTTAAGCACAGCTATTTATAACAAAGTATATAAAGTTGATTTGCCGGCGAAGATTGAGAAAATGATTGATGATGGTTTATTTGAACACCCTCTATATCCCAGTTACTATAAGAAAAATGAATAAGCAATAATTAGATAGTATTGAAATTGTAGAAAATATAAATTTATGTGGATACGTAAATTTGAAGTTGTAGGAAAGGATAAAAAGTGAAAATAGTGCTTGTTAAATTTTAACTATGGTAACGAGTTGCCGAGGCAATAAAAAATCCCCGAGGGATAATCTCGGGGATTTGGAATTTGGCACGCCCACGGGGAATCGAACCCCGGTTACCGCCGTGAAAGGGCGATGTCCTAACCGCTAGACGATGGGCGCGGATAAATCTTGTGGCGCACCCGGAGCGATTCGAACGCCCGACCCTCTGGTTCGTAGCCAGATACTCTATCCAACTGAGCTACGGGTGCGCTGCAAGAAAGATTTGAATTTTAGGGTAATCATCGGATTCTGTCAATTGTTTTGTTGGATGAAATGCCTTAAAAGTGTAAAATATCGGTTTGTTGTTTGAATTTAAAGAGAATAAAATGATTGTTGCTTCTCGCTGGCCCTTGCTGGAAAAGGTATTTTTACGGTTTGGAATGCCTGTTGCCGTGGTTGATTTGGAATCGACGGGCGGCAATCTGTATGAAGACAGGGTAACCGAAGTGGCTTTGGTCAAGTTTGAGCAGGGAAGGGTGGTGAGGCATGAGTGGCTAGTTAATCCTCAAAAACCTATTCCGCAGTTTGTGGCGGGGCTGACGGGGATTTCAGACGGCATGGTTGCCGACGCACCTGTTTTTGCAGAGATTGCCGGCGAGTTGTTTTCGGTATTGAAGGGTTGTGTGTTGATTGCACATAACAGCCGTTTCGACTATACGTTTTTAAAGCATGAGTTTCATCGTGCGGGTATCGGATTTTCATCGCCTGCTTTGTGCAGTGTGCAGCTGTCCCGGTGTCTGTATCCGCAATTTTACAAGCACAGCCTGGGCAGTATCATTGAAAGGTTGGGGATTGTTGTGGAAGACAGGCATCGTGCGATGGCGGATGTATCGGCATTGTGTGATTATTTGGAATACAGTCTGTCGGAACATGGGGTTGAGGCATGGATCAGGCAGTGTTTCCGTTTGATGAATCCGAAACCGCTGCCTGCCGCGCTGCCCGAACGGTTGAGGGAACAGTTGTACGGTTTGCCTGACGGTATGGGGGTGCTGGCTTGTTTCGACGGTGGAGGGAAAGTAAATTACATCGGTACGTTTGAACGGGTATATAGCGAGGTTTCGGCTTTATTGGATTCCGGGAAAGCCCCGTTTGATTGGTGTAATACGGAGGAAGTCCGTTTTTTTCCCGCATTGGGCAGCCTGCATGCATATAAGATTAAAGCGGAATTGGTCGGGCGTTATCATTCGGGTTGTTATGTATCTGCCAAAAATCTGCTTAAAACATTTACGACCGTCAGGTTTGAAAAAAGTTCAGACGGCATGTTGAATGCGAAAACAGCGGCTTTGAAAAATGGTGTGACGGATAATCCGCCTACCGGATTATTTGCCAATAAAAAGGCGGCGAGACGGGCTTTGTCGTCGTGGGCGGAAACATACGGATTGTGTCCTGCCGCAGCCGGTATCCTTCCGGACGGTTATGCAGAGGATGAGCCTTGTCCCGTATATGTTTCAGGCCGATGCGATAAGGCGTGCGGCCGTTCTGACGAACAGGTTTTGGCGTTTGCACACAAGTTGCCTGTTTTGGATTGGGGAAAAATGCATGAGGTGGAAATTACCGAAACCGATCCTTTAACGGGGGAAAAAGTTGTTCTGCATGGAATGGGCGGCGCATTGGAAATGGATGACGGGTTTTGGTATTTCGATAAAGATTTACCGGATGCGTTTAAGGCGAAGTTTAAAACGGACAGGAAAAATATTAAGGAAATCGGTTAAATCGATATTGCTTGGTGAAAGTCGGTAAGTATGTAAACAGCCGTTCGTATTGATTGCCTAATCGGTTTGGGTTGGAATGTGTTGCCGTTTGCAGGTAATGTGTCCGAAGATGCCGTCTGAACTTTTTCAGACGGCATTTTTGCCGACGCGGTTTTCGTGCCGTGTCGGTTTGCCCTTCCATCCGAAGGCATCGGACAAGCAGGGTGGTTTTTAGAAGCCGTTTTCCATCATGATTTGACCGGGAATGCGGTTGCGGTGCATGGCGTAACCCATATCGAGCAGCGTTTGGAAAGTGTCTTTGACCATTTCCGGGTTGCCGCAAATCATAAACCGTGTGGATTCCGGGGTGAACTTGGTATGCAGCGCCTGTTCGACGCTGTTGTTTTTTAAGAGTTCCGGAATGCGTTTTCCGCTTAAGCCCGAGGGGTTAGCGGCACGGGTGGTAACAGGGACGAAACGGAACGAGTGTCCGTATTCGCCTACCAGGGGATGTTCGGACAATGCGGCGAGCCGGTCGTTGAAAATCAATTCTTCGGGAAAAGAAACGGAATGTATCAGGTTGACGGTATCGAAACGCTGCCGGATTTCGGGTTGTTCGAGAATGGAAAGGAAGGGGGCGATGCCGGAGCCGGTGCAGAGCATTACCAAATCCTTGCCGTCGGGGAAGCGTTCGGGCAGGAGGAAGCCGGTGGCATTTTTATCGAGCAGGATGGTGTCGCCCTGTTGCATTTTGGCGAAACGGGCTGACATAGGGCCGTCTTGGATGAGTACGGCAAAATATTCGAGCGTGTCGGCATATTCTGCGGAAACGATGGAGTAGGCACGCCAAATAAAGCCTTCTCCTTCGTAGAAACCGAGTCGGGAGAACTGTCCGGCTTTAAAACGGTAGAATTCGGGACGGCTGATGGCGAAAGTGATGAGTTTCGGAGTGTGGTGTTTGACCCACAAAATCTTTTCTTCGGTGAATTTTGCTTCGGGCGAGGCTGCCATGTTGTTGTCCTTGAGTGTGTTTGTCGGGATTATAGCCAATTTGGGTGTTTTTTTCCGCATTGACGGTCTGTATTTAAATTCGGATATTTTTCAATACAATGTTATCGTTTTTTGAAATAAACGGTAAGGAGCGGTTTGTTTTTTGTCAAAATGGGAATACAATCCGCATCTATAAATTTAATTGAGAATTATTTTTTTCAATTAATATAAAAAATCAAAACAGTTGTGAGGGCCTTTGGACGATTTGCACACTTGCATATTACAGAGGTCTCTATGAATCAAAATCATTTTTCACTTAAAATTCTGACCGTTATGCTGTTATCGGCTTACGGTGGTTCTTTTGCAGACGGTGTTGTGCCTGTTTCAGACGGCAATACCGTCAATCTGGATACGGTCAATGTACGCGGCTCTCATGCTTTGTCGGGCAAGACCGAAAAGACCCGTTCTTATACGATAGATCGGATGTCCACCGCCACAGGTATGAGGATTGCGGGCAAGGATACGCCGCAGTCGGTCAGCGTCATCACGCGCAGCCGCCTTGACGATAAGGCGGTGCATACGCTTGAAGAGGCAATGAAAAACACGACGGGTGTCAACGTTGTGCGCGATTCAGGCTTGCAGACGCGGTTTTTGTCACGCGGTTTCTATATTGATCAGATTGGTGAAGACGGTATTACCGTCAATGTTGCAGGCCGTTCGGGATATACGGCGAAAATCGACGTGTCTCCGAGTACCGATTTGGCGGTTTATGACCATATTGAAGTTGTACGGGGTGCAACGGGGTTGACCCAATCCAATTCAGAGCCGGGCGGAACCGTCAATTTGATCCGTAAGCGACCTACCGCTTCTTTCAAACATACCGGAGAGCTGACCGCCGACCATCGCGGCAGTCGGCGCGCAGTGCTGGATGTTTCAGGTAGCCTGAATAAGGCGAATACCTTACGCGGAAGGTTGGTTGGTGCGGAAGAGTATAAAAAATCGTTTAAAGACCGCGTTTGGGGCAGGAAACATATGGTTTACGGCATTGCTGAAGCCGATGCGGGCGACAGCAGTGTGCTTACTTTGGGCGGTATGTATCAGAAAAGTAGGGAGGTTCCTGATTTTTCGGGCATTATTTTGCCCTGTGAAAATCAGAAAACTGCCCCGTTCAGTTCAACACCTGCCTGCAACCGGCCTTTGCAACTGCCGCGCAACACTTATTTGGGGGAGGATTGGTCGCGGTTGAGTGCCAACAAATACAACCTTTTCTCAGGTTTCAAACATGTGTTTGACAACGGTTGGCAGCTCAATGCCGAAGTGTCTTATACCAAGAATGAATCCGATGCGAAGGTGGGGCAGTTTTTTCTGAAAAACGAACATGCGGCGGGTTTGTCGGGTGAGGATGCGGTAGGCTTTTTGACCGAAAAAAACGAAGTCATCCCGTTCGAGCCGAAAGATAAGGCATTGGAGAAACTGAAAGCATATCGTGACGAAACTGCCAAGGAATACCGGGATCGCAAAGACGATTTTGTTAAAAACCGTTTCGATAATACTGCTTTCGAACAGTACCGCAGCCGCCGTGCCGCAGAACGCAAAGCCGGTTTTGACGAGTGTATGAGTGCCCCTTTCGCGTTGGACTTTATCTGTCAAGGTTCTTGGGGGGATCCGGGCGTTGATGCCGATAAGTCGGAATTTGTCGATAAAGCCCTTGCGAAGGAGGGCATCTTTAATAATGCGGCACAACGTTTTCCAAACAGCCTGTATGACTCTTCCTTTAATCGTAAGGCTACTGCCAACCGACGATACAGTTATATGCCGTTGCGGCATACCAAAGACGACCGCCAATGGGGAATCAAACTTGACCTGACCGGCACATACGGGCTGTTCGGGCGGGAACATGATTTCTTTGTCGGCTATGCCTACGGCGATGAAAAGATACGTTCCGAATATCTGGAAATCTACGAACGCCGCCACAGAGTACGTCCGAATACGGGGGCAACGCACGGCGTGTATGCGGGAAGTTGTCAGGAGGAGCCGGACGGCGATTTGTCATCTCCTTTGGTCAGGGGGCATAAAGAACCCGATTGGCAGGCGTACGATGAAAAAGGCAACCGTACCGTTTATGCCGAAGAATGCAGGAACGCCAAGAAAATAAAAACCGAGCCCAAGCTCGATGCCGAAGGCAAGCAGGTGTATTACTATGACGAATACAGCGGCAGCCGGACGCCTGTATATGTCGATGTATATGAACTGGATGAAAAAGGCAATAAGATTCAGGAGACCAACCCCGACGGTACGCCTGCCTTTACCGGTTTTTCCGGTACGGTGCCGGTTTGGAAAACCGTCAAAGTGGCCGACGACCATGTTCCTGCGCTGTATAACTACGCCAAATACCTCAACACTAACAAAACCCATTCGTTGACTGCCAGCACGCGTTTCAATGTAACCGGCCGACTGCACCTCTTGGGCGGGCTGCACTACACGCGCTATGAAACCTCGCAAACCAAAGATATGCCTGTCCGCTATGGGCAGCCGGCAAGCGATTTTCAGACGGCATCGAGCATTAAGGCGGATCAGGACCATTATACGGCCAAGATGCAAGGTCATAAATTGACGCCCTATGCAGGCATTACCTATGATTTGACACCGCAACAGAGTATTTACGGAAGTTATACCAAAATCTTCAAACAGCAGGATAATGTCGATGTCAGCGCCAAAACCATTTTGCCGCCTTTGGTCGGCACAAACTATGAGGTAGGCTGGAAAGGCGCGTTCTTGCAAGGACGGCTGAATGCTTCGTTCGCATTGTTTTACCTCGAACAGAAAAACCGCACGGTCGTCGATTTCGGCTATGTTCCTGGAGCAAGCGGCAAGCAGGGGTCGTTCCAAACCGTTGCCAAACCGATAGGCAAAGTGGTCAGCAGGGGTGCGGAATTCGAGTTGTCGGGTGAGTTGAACGAAGATTGGAAAGTCTTTGCGGGTTACACCTACAACAAGAGCCGCTACAAAAACGCCGCCGAAGTCAACGCCGAACGCCTCGCCAAAAACACAGGCGCAGACCCGTACAACTTCAGCAATTTCACACCCGTGCACATATTCCGTTTTGGAACGAGCTTCCATATACCGAATACGGGGCTGACCGTCGGCGGCGGCGTGTCCGCACAAAGCGGCACAAGCAGCCTGTACAACATCAGGCAGGGCGGCTACGGGCTGATAGACGGTTTCGTCCGTTACGAATTGGGCAAACACGCCAAATTGAGCCTCATCGGTACGAACTTAAACGGACGCACTTATTTTGAGAACAACTACAACCGTACGCGCGGCGCAAACAACTTCTATGGAGAGCCGCGCACTGTCAGCATGAAACTGGATTGGCAGTTTTAATTGAAAACCGTAGTTTTGCGGATGCCGTCTGAAACAGGGTATGTTTCAGACGGCATTTTTATGGAGGCAGATCTATCGGGGCGTATATTTGGAATTTGCCCGATGCCGGCAGTAGAATATCCCTTTTATCCTCAGCAGAGCCGATGTCTTCACGCAAAATCATCCACATCGACATGGACGCATTCTACGCATCGGTAGAACTGCGCGAGCAGCCGCATTTGAAAGGGCGGCCGGTGGTCGTCGCGTGGGAGGGCGCGCGTTCGGTGATTTGCGCCGCATCGTATGAGGCACGGCAGTTCGGGCTACATTCCGCGATGTCGGTGGCAACGGCGAAAAGGCTGTGTCCGCAAGCGGTGTATGTGCCGCCGCATTTCGATTTGTACCGTCAGGTTTCCGCGCAGATTCACGCCATATTCAGGCGTTATACCGATTTAATCGAACCCCTGTCGCTGGACGAAGCCTATCTTGACGTTACCCGTAATTTCAAAAATATCCCTTACGCCAGCGAAGTTGCCAAAGAAATCCGCGCCACCATTTTTGCAGAAACCGGTC
>ERZ772909.140-NODE-140-length-50676-cov-15.360838_pt1 | contig 50676 bp, 28 predicted proteins | sample MGYA00511137_ERZ772909 | MGnify/ENA primary metagenome ERZ772909 (study PRJEB29015, sample SAMEA2738095) | human oral metagenome | biome: human oral; feature: human-associated habitat; material: saliva | place: China | collected 2270 ... | reverse complement strand
GCCCAATTGACTTGCAAAAGATGCCCTTTAAGACCCTTACTAACGCCCTTTTGAACCCTTACTAAGCACCTTTTACTTTACTACTTTATAACTAACAGATTCCCTTATGGTTACAAACCTAACTTTGTATGTATTTTTTCGTTATTTATAAGAGCTTATCTGCAGATTTTCGAAGTATTTAACCCCAATCAGTCATTAGATCACAATATGTATAGTTCTTATTACTATGATATTGTAGCCTAACATCTTTAACTTCTTATCGCATCTTGCCTGTCTTTGTAACTTGATTACTCTTCAACCACCGCACTGTAGAGAACTATCTTTACGAAAGATTATATGACAATTATCTCAAATATACGTTTGTAGTTAAAGAATAACAAACCAATAAATAAATATGATTTACGGATATATCAGAGTTAGCAGCGATAAGCAAACAGTAGAGAATCAACGCTTCGAGATTAGTAACTTTTGTAAACATCAAAATCTTTCAATTGACGATTGGATAGAGGAAACTATCAGTGGTACAAAGAATTATAGCAAACGGCGGCTGGGAAATCTGTTGAAGAAAATAAACAAGAACGATATAATTATTTGTAGCGAGCTATCACGTCTTGGTAGGAATCTCTTTATGATTATGGAAATACTGAACATCTGCATGACTAAGGAATGCAGAGTCTGGACTATCAAAGACAACTATCGCCTTGGGGATGATATTCAGAGCAAAGTTCTCGCTTTTGCATTCGGACTATCGGCAGAGATTGAGCGTAACCTTATCAGCCAACGCACAAAAGAAGCGTTGGCGAGAAAGAAAGCAGAGGGTATTGTGCTGGGACGACGTAAGGGCAGTAAAAATAAGAAACACAAATTGGATAACAAAGAAATGCTGATAAAAAAGAGTTTGGAAAGAGGTATATCTAAAACAGATTTAGCCCATAAACTAAAAGTCAGTCGCAATACACTTTATTTATTTCTACAACGAACTAATCTGTCGGAGGTTTGATATTGACGGACAATGGTTTCAATTTGGAAGGAGGCAAGGACTCACCTATGGAAATATTCCAAAGATTGTAGCTCCAGAGATTTCTTTCGGAGGAAATTATGCGTTCGATGTTAGCGGTCAATTTTATAGTACAACAAAAATTTATGGATACATCCTTAAATCCTCAATGATTCAATACGGATACTATTTTTTTCTTGGCTTGCTGAACTCTTCTTTGTTTTGGTTCTTCATTCAAAACACGGGATATATTCTTAGAGGTGGATACTTTACGTTTAAGACAAATTATGTATCACCATTCCCTATACCGAAGTTTGCAGACATAGACTCAACATTGCTGTTGAAAATTGATAACAATGTTGAGTCTATAATGGAGCTTAATGCCATGAAAGGAAACGATACTCAAATAAAACTACTCATTAAGGAGATAGACAGTGTTATTTACAAAATCTATAATTTAAGTTCAAATGAGATAAAACTCATTGATAGTCAATCCCAATACTAATTAACAAGTTCTGTTGATTAACTCTATGTCATCGTCATTTATACTATAAAGGTTATAAATGGCGATGTCTATTTTTCTTTCCAGAAATCGCCTGTTGCTTGCATCTTGCTTTGCCAACCCTGCAACAAGAGACTTTATCTCAGAATCGGTTTCCTTTGATATTTGTGGAATAGGAAGCGGTTTGAGGTAAGCAGGTTTGTACCTATAATATCCTTGAGCTAACACAGTTCCAGTATTAGACATAAACCACCAGCATAATTTAGAATTGAGAATTGCCATAAGTGTTTCGTATGATACATTGCATGACTCCTTCATAATATAGCCATAGATAGTGGTTGTACTATAAAATTGACCATTTTCATCATACGAAAAGTTTCCACCAAGTGAAATCTCTGGAGCAACAAGTTTCGGAGATTGGAATAGTGTAAGATTCTTAGGATAGATATATCGATACCAATAAATGTCATTCTTTAACCTCCCTTTTTCTCGTCCACGCAGTAAGGTTTCACATTCTTTCAGATAAGCATATCCATTGGGGAATAACAATTTGAGTTCTTCTTCTGCATAAAGATTCGCTGTCCCATTTTCTAACTTGTATGGGAATATAACATATCTATTGGAAGAAAGATTATCGTATCGGTGTACATCCTCTCCTTTCAACAATGGTTTAACTAATCCTTTCTCTATCGTTACTCGTTTATTCAACTGTTTCGATTCGCCAGTAATTGTTGATTGGGTTTCTGTGCAGTCATATATGAAATAAACATCATCCTTACTTGTTGCAATACCTTGGAAAATCTTTTCAAAAACATCTTCCAGTCTTAATGGCTGTTCATTGAGTTTGTTCAATAATTTCGAAACTTCGCTTGATGCCAACACCCATGTGTCTTTGTTTAATTTGTCTGTATTCACAATGGATGATGTATCCTTTGACAAATTCTCCAAATAAGATTTCAATTCTATGTTGGACTCAAGATTTCTATCAAGTTCATAATACTCAAGACAATCACTATTGGGCTTAAACCATTGTAAGCCTGTGTAGGTTGAGGCGTTGAATACCTGATATTCGCTGAAATTTATTATTTTCTTCGCCGCTTTTTGTTTTGAAACAACGTCTCTCAACCCTTTGCCAAATGCAGCATTTGTCCATTTTACAGGCATTATAAAATTGACAATACCGTTTGAACTTATAAGTTGTAAAGCTCTCTCAACAAAAGCTACATATAAGTCAAATGAGCCTGTTGCAGAATTGTAGTTCGCAACTAAATAGTCTGCAAAGTCAGAGTTGCTATTCCTAATTCCTTGAATTCTTAAATACGGCGGATTGCCTATCACGATGTCAAATCCGTCTGCCACACCAAACATCCATTCTGGGTCAAAGAACGGACTGACTGCGTTCTGGTCATAAGGATTCCATGATGCCAATTGTTTCGCATCGTCTTGAGCGAAACCATTATCATCAGACAGCAGGTTAATCAGTTTCCCACGTAACTCTTCGTCCTCCTTTCTTAAACGGTATTTAGTAGATGCCGACTTTGCAGAGAAATGCCTATGTCTTACCTCTGCCAACTTTCTTTTTGTTTGTTCAATCTCCGGGTTCTCAAAGAGATTTCCTTGCAAATCTCTCTTTTTCTTTGCTATAAGCGTATTGGCAGACACAAACTTCGTTTCGAGGTTTGGAAGCGTTGGTATACCAAAGTTGGGCTTTGACGCATCCTTCTCGCAATCACATATCAACGAAATAAAGAAGCGTAACTTTGTAATCTGTGCTGCTATGCTTTGTATGTCGCTACCATAAAGGCAATTTTCAATAACCGATAGTTTCAAATCATATACATTTTCATCTGGCGAAATACGCTCCAGTATCTCAACTATCCTGTTGAGCAGTCCCATTGGGAACGCACCAGATCCACAGGCTGGGTCAAGTATCTTTACACGCTTTAATCGTTCTGCTGTCTTCTTATATTCTTCTGCTTTCACATCGTCAAAGCTGAAATCACGACTAAACAATGAACGCACAAAATCATTGTTGCCCAAGTAAGCAATAAGACTTTCGTCAACCATATAATTGACTATTTCACGAGGAGTATAGAATGACCCACTCTGATTACGTGCCGTTTCTCTCGTTTCAGGGTTGTAAGCTCCAAGAAGATTCTCGAACACCTTACCCAAGAGTTCAGGGTCAAGAGCAACCTGCTGCTCTTCTGGAGAGTTCTCTTCAATGGTGAAGTTATAACGGCTTAGGATAGATATCAAACCTGTTTCGGGCGCAAAGAACAGGTTATTAGGAACAACAGCGCGATGCTTGAAACGCCCATCAGCAAATCGCGCATCCTTTCTACTGAAACCATCGAAGTTATAGCACTGCTCCACTCCATCACTATAACGTGTCTTATCCAGGCACTCAAACAGCCCACCATTCAAGAATGGAACTTCTGCAAACAGATTGATAACTTCCTGCTCACTGATAGAAAATAATTCCGCATAGCGATATAGCGTCTTGACATCACGCTTGCTCGAGGAGGCGAACTTACGAGTATTCCCATTCTCATCCTTGATAGCACGGTTCAACGTACCAAAGAAAAGATTTTGCAGGATAGCATTGTAATAATTCCCCTCCGTTTTACTATACGGGTCAAAGTCTTTAAGGATGGTTGAGAGGAAATCAGTATCAAAGATACGATCGGGTACCAAGTCCTTTTGTTTGATAAACCAAACAAACATGACACGCGTTATCATGCGGATTATTTTCTTCTCAATGTCGTCTCGGTCATCATCTTCTATAGCCGTGTCATTAGGAAAGGTTATATTTGACGCGTCACTAACAGCCCACTGATACCATTCAAACAAGTCTCTGTAGAATTGTTTAGTAAGTGCCTCGACAGAGAACGCATCCTCAATTTTCGACATATCCAATGTGTCTCTGTTCTCATATAGTTTATTAAAGTTATTTGCTGCCGTACGACAGGACTGTCCAGGACCCAACAAGAAGGTGTATCGTTTACTATCTGTGACCTCTTTTTGACCGCCCTTCTTATGACAGAAAGTGAAGCGCCAATCCCAACGAGTATCATTCTCATAGTGAAAGAGCATAAAGGCACTGGAATAATTCTCCATGACCTTACGGATAAGGCGTTGAATGTTTACGCGATTTCGCTCCATCATCACACGATCACTAACCGTGACATCGAAAATCTGTAGTGGCTGCACCCCAATGTCTATCTGCCCCACCTGCTTGATACTACATATTCCTGTTGCTTCAGCCAAAGGCTTTTCTTCAGGACTATTCTCCAAGAGTTCTGTCTCAGAAAGAGATTCAAATTTATCTTCTCCAAAAATAGGGAAAATAACATTGTCGACGAATGAACTCCAGCCTTTATACTGACTGCTTAAATATCCCTTTAATGTCTCTACGCTTAATGTTTCTTTTTTCATAAGTTTGTCTTTACTTGATGGTTCCTAAAACAATAGATGCTACGCCCTGCTTCTTTTCTACCTGCGCAACAAGTTTACCAATCTCACGCTCCAGAATTTCATCAATGTCCTGCTGATTGATGGCAAAAAGGCTTTGGTTACGATTTTCTAATTCTTGCTTTATAGCCAACATCTTTTTAATGACATCGAAGTTTCCTTTGTCAACAAGTTTTCGTGCACTCTCCAAAAGTCTCTTTGACTTTGCTGAGATAATGTCATTTTCATAGAGTTTTACAATGAATCCCTGTGCCAGTGTACGTTTATCTCCAGCCCTTGATCTTCTAATGCGGATGAAATATTGGCTATACGCCTTTAAGGCTTCAGCCGAAAGTTGCTGCCAGTCATCGGGCAGTGGTATGCGCTTAGCATACTCATCTACTCGCATTTCCTCAAGCAACTCAAGTAAGGAGATTATCTGAGTACCCTTTCGTCCGTCATCCTCTTTACGTATTCTGATGCCCAACCGTGCAGAGAGAGGAGCTTTCACAACAAAGTAAGCGGTGCCACTTGTTGCCTGTGCCATCTCCCATTCGCCCTCAGTTTGCTCTATCTGCAGATAGTGTTCAGGATGTGCCTTCTTGTATTGTTTTAATTCAAAGATATACTTCTGCAAAGGCGACTCCTCACCGTTAATTGCTTCGACAAGTTCATGATGCACAACCGTTTCCTCTTCCGAGAAAATCTTACTATCCTCACCAAAGAGTATATGGAATGATTGTAGCTTGGTGTATGCCTTGCGAACCAACTGTATTTGAGCATCACCTTCTGCACTTGGCATAAAGTTATAAACATAAACGAATGGTTCCTTACTGCCGATACGGTTTACACGTCCAATACGCTGCATTAAGCGGGTGGCGTTCCACGGCGTATCATAGTTCAGAATGACATTGGCACGATGGAGGTTTACGCCTTCAGCTAAAACCTCTGTCGTAATAAGAACATCATAATCATCTTTCCACTCACCATCATAATTGGCATCAAAATTCTCCTCAATCGTATGTTCCATTTCATCACGGTTAGCAGCAGTAATGGCAAGAACTTTGTAGCCCTTTGCTTTAACAGCTCTAACAAGCGATTCAACCGTATCTATTGCTTCCGAGAAGATAACCAACTTTCCTGACGTATTCTTTTGAGGATTGAACAGTTCAGGCTTGATATTTTCTTTGAAAGCATCAAACTTTGGGTCCTGTGAGTTACGTGCCCATCGATCATAGAGCTTAGAAATGAGTCGGAAGTCTTCTTTCAGTTGGGTATAGTATTCCTCTTTAAAGTCCTTGCGCGTATATTCAGCATTTTGCCCTTTCTCGTTGCGACCTTGTTCCGTCAGTTTCTCTATTTTGCCCCTGATGTCTTCTACGCAATCGCTAAAAGATACTTTCTTTCCTCGTTTTTTAGTCTTTGCCTCGCAGTCAAGTTCTTTGTTCACATCAATTTGTGGACATACAAAGATGGTATCATTCTCCCACATCTTAATCATGTTCTCAGTGTAATAGCGCAAATTCAATAGAGATTGCGTAAAAGCCGAGAACGAACTTTCAAGACGCTTCACAAGAAGATTCTGCATGATGGTGGAAAGCTGTTTTGCTACATCACTCACACCACGATTACCTCGACCCGTATGTTTTTTTTCGTTAGCTGGATTGGTAAAGTATTCTATGGCACGATAACGGAAATATTTCAGCCACTCGTCTGTCTGTAACTTTTCTACTTCCGTAGGAGCAATAATCGTCATTGTATCAGAGAAGAGCTGTGCCAACTCATCATCCATAACATATTCAAGATTATTTGGTCCAACAATCTCAGGAAAGATTAGCCCTTCTGCCTTCATATCGTCGCCGTAATATTCTTTAACGTCAGTTCTTGTTCTGCGCTCAAGGATATCAATTAGAATGCAATCACGTATTTTATTTGAGACAGCATTGAGCCGCACCCGGCGTTCGTCAGTTGGAATGTCATGGATAAGTACCCCTGTTTCCTTGTCTACTTTTGGCTTACTAATAAGAAGATCATACTCTCTATTTATGTCGGCAAAGAACTTTTCTATATTTCCTCCTTCAGCCTTCTTTAGCGTACTATCATTATGGTTACGCTCAAAAAGGTAAATTTGATTCTTCAAATCATTCGGACGATTATTTTGCGGTGTGGCAGACAGAAGTCCTATATAGGGGTATGTGCCTGTATTAGAGCCAATCTTCTGTATGAGCTGATCAAGTGACTGATACATCAGTGTGTTGCTGTTGCGGAACTTATGACTCTCATCAATAATAATGAGTCCATAATTCTTGTCTTGAAGTGTTCCCTCAAATTCACCAGTATCAGCACTGTCATCATCTTCCCAACTTTCATCCTCGGTAACATTCCCGATTCGTCCTGTTGTTATGAAGTCAATGTATGGCGCAATCTTATCGTCAGAATCTTTGTCGAACATGGTAATAGCCTTCTTCCAACCCGACTGAATGGCAGGAGGAGTAATGACCAACACCTTACGTTCTCGACCATCATCTTCTGATACGGAAAGAAAACGCTTGATGATAAGCGTTCCAATGATTGTCTTACCAAGTCCAACCACGTCAGCCAACATAAAACCACCATGTTCTCGCATAATACCAAGACATCGCTTGACGGCTTCTATCTGATATTTCAGTTTGTGAATCTTTGATGGTAAATAGGCTTCTATCTGTTGTCCAAGTGATGCATCTACAACATCCCCAAACTGAATTTGCAACAATTTGATATACTGCTCATAGGGGGTAAATTCTTGAACAGCATTTTTTTGTATATCAATATAGATAGGCGACTTCTTGATAACCTGCTCCAAGAACTCCTGTGTCCAGTCTTCTGAGCATTCCCACTTCTCTTCAAACCAACAAGTATGTCCTTTTGCATTTGATCCATATGTTGGACTACCTGTAATACGCATGGGATCGGTCTCAAGATAATTCAATTCGGAATTTCCCAATAACCCCTTCCGAGTAAAATTAGAACTGCCAATGATACCGTAAGAAAAAGAAGGCCCTAAAAAGATATAACATTTAGAATGTAAAAATTCTTCTTCACCTTTAGCATTTTTAGAATAGATGCGTATCTGCATTTTACCATTACCACAATACTGGAGCAGCAAATTGATAACACTCTTATACTCATCTTTTATTTTAAGGTCGTGTATGTCAGTCCGTATAAAATCATGGGGATAACTTGCGTCCTTATACTTTGGGTTTGCAAGTAACGAAGTATAAACAAAAGGGTCTTTACCTATAAGAAGTTCAAGCGATGTCCCATCACGTTCCAAAAAACTTGTAAGTTCATTGAGAACAAGTGCCATACCGGGTATGTCCCAATACCCAGTTGCAATCTGTATTTTATCAATACCCTCTGCCAAAATACACCTCTTGATGTAGGTTTGCATAGAGAGTGAATCAGAAGAATTATCTATTAGGTTATTATGCATCATTCTATTATTTTGTGGTACACATAAAGTAAATTTACAACTTAGAAGATAACAGCAAAGTCGCATTGCTTGCAATAGCAAATAAAGCGTTAGAGGTGTAAGAAACATGTCAAGTTCCTTTGGCTGAACATACTCATAAACACCTCACATCTGCAAACGTTTTTAGGTAACGCTGGCACTTTCTTTCTCTTTTCCCATCGTATAAGTTAGTTGCGTAAGGTGGTACAAAGTTAAAAACTTTTAATGAATAACGCGAAGATAAATGAATCTTTAATGTCATAAAAAAGATTTTCCTTGCCTTTTATTTCTTTTGTATCATTACCTAAATGTTAGTTGACTGGGCGATAAGCTGGTCGGGCATATATCCGATTCTTGACAGAACAACCTTCTATCTTTCTCTACAAACAACTTGTTCTTATGACTACGTCAAAACATAAAGCTCAAACAATAAAATTCAAAGGCAAGTCACCTCGATTTTAATATGTAGCATTGCGGATATAACCTTAAGCACTCTTGCCTTGTCTTTTGTTGCCGTTGGAATCGTCACCCACCTATTGTCACCTATCTGAACCTGATACTTAGTCTGTTGTGTAGAAGTAATGAGATCATAATTACCCCATGGGATATGCTTGCGCATAATGGTTTCTATGCCCAACTTCTTTATCGTCCCAAGATAGGTCTCAGAGGCTCTTACACTATCAAAACATTCACCATCAGCAAACCTTACAACAAGGCGATCTCGTGTGCGCTGCTTCTTCTCCTTCGCAGATGCGGCCTGCACCTCAAAGCCTACACCCATCTCTAAGACAAGACCTAAGGAGAGTTGCTGGCTGATAGAACGAAGTTGCATATAGCGCGTCTCCGTGTCAGCCTGTGTATTAAGATACCAACCGTCACAGATGGGCTTCATCCACTCCTTATATTGTGGATAGATGGTCTTAGATAGTAATGGGAGGTGACACATCGTCATTTCGATTGAAGGGAACCGCTCGGCTCCTATCTCTACCAAAGCCGCTATCATCGTGTCTACTGATTTGCTACAACAGATTACCTTTCCATCGGGAAAGGTGACACGAAGTAATTTCTTCTTTGCTCTTTGACGTAATCTTTCTACTTCCATCTTTACTTAATAAGAATTAGAAATTAGTTAAACGAATATTTACTGCAAAAGCCTTATTGCCCTACAAGGATAAAATAGCTCTAAAGGTTGACTTTTTATCCTACTCCTAAGATTGAAAAAAGCTTCATATCACTTCTGTGTACAGCTCATAACATTCTCTTAATATCGAGAAAACGATTCCATTTCTATAATAAAAAGGATATTCTATCTATAGATTATAGCCGTTTAGTTGTAAGCATAGGTCTTTGTTGCATACAAATATCGTAATTATATTTTAATTACACAAACTATCATCTGCCTTTTTTGCGTCAAAACAAAATAACACAAGCCGTTACTTACTTGCTCTCCACAACCTATTCAAAAGCAAAGAGCCGCAAGGATACGGCTCTATATAAGGTAGGACGGCTGCGGAGCTTGAAGTTATCGTACTTATATGCAGACGCTCATCCTACTGCAAAGAAGGCGATATAGCATCACTGTTAGAAATCCTTTCCAACATAGACTCTCTGTTCTCTGCTGCAAAGATACAATATTATCAACCCAAAAACAAGTAAAACTCATGGTTTTTCTACCTGTCTGTGTATTCCAATTCACGCATCCCCGTACTTTCTCCCCGTACATATTTAATGCTAAAACGTTGACTCAACAGCTAAATACATTACCTGCAAACATTCCTGTAATTTGCTACCATGTAAACTGATATAGACCGAAACTTATCATCAACACTCCTCATAGAAACTATTTTAACAGGTACGCCGTTGTTTCTCAACATTCTACTTACCTTATTTTATAACTAAATTAATGGAGTTCGAAAGTTCCATAACTAAGATTACTTTGCGGTATCAAAACAACTTCATACAAGTATTTACTTCATATCGTATCACTTACTGTATCACGCTACCGTATCATTTACTGTATCACACAATCGTATCACTTACTGTATCATCAACCGTATCATTTACTGTATCACGCTACCGTATCACTTACTGTATCATCAACCGTATCACTTACTGTATCATCAACCGTATCATTTACTGTATCATCAACCGTATCACGCAACCGTATCACTTACGGTCCATTTACCCCTTGTATTAATCTTAATATCTAATTCATCAAGGATTTTAATATCACGCCAAACGGTAGGTATAGAAATAGATAATTCCATTGCTATCTGTTTCGCCGAAGTTACTTTTCCTTGCTGTATCATTTGAATCATAGTTTGCAGTCTCTTACGGCGCTTCTCTTCTTTTATCTGATTATCTATTCTATCATTTATTCTGTCATTAACAGGTAATAGAGGTATCTTCTCATTTACAAAATCTGGATGACAAGGAATATGTATCAAGAAATAACTGCGTTCCTCATCAGTATCAATTCTCGCTTTGGGTGAACCATTACGAAGCAACTCATCTTGTATAGTAGGAATACCTGTAGAACGACCTTCAGAAAGACTAAGTTCCTTGAGAAAATCTCCCAATCGTCTGTTTCGATAACGTCGAGCCTTTAAATGTTTTGCCTCATTGAGATCAGCATCAGAGATAGAGCGATCAGGTCCAGAGTAGCTTAAGATAGCTATCTCATGTGGCTCTACACGTATCTCCACAATTTCCCGTGTTTGGTAATCCCTATGATATAAAGCATTAACTACAGCCTCCTCAAGAGCTTGGTAAGGATAGTTAAAATAACGAATGGACTCTGCATGATTTTTAGGCTTGATAATCCGTTCTTTTACTATATTGGTACGTAAATAATCTAATGTCGCTCTTATTATAGTTGGTACCGAACCCTTGATACTCGGAGCTTCTATCATATTATTTGGATTCTTGATTACCCCTTCTGGAAACATCACAATATCAACCTGTGTGTAAGGGAAAAACTTATGTGGTTCTTCCGAAAACATCATTGCCGCCACATTCTTGAGTCGTCGGTCTTCCTTAGGTCCAGTCCATAGGTCAAGTTGCTCAAGGGTTTTGGAGAAGTCTTGTGTCAGTACGATATCTGCCAACCTACTCTGTACACGTCGAAGGTAGTCTTGCACCAAAATCATAGATATGTCTTTGATGGATATGTCCTTATTACCACGATCATCAAAGGGTACACGATTTGCCATTTCTCTGAGTTCGTTTAAAGAATCGCCCTTTGCCTCTATTGTACTACTTCCCGAGCGAATATAACTCTTTGATTCAGAACGAGGATTCGTCACATCGCAACGTACTTCATAAGGTCTGGAGTCACCTGCAGGTACCCATATTGCAAGTACTTGCTTACCATCTACTTCCTCTACACTTGGATGTGGAAGATAGTAAGGAAGCAGTTTATTATTATAGCCTATCATTGCCTTCATAATCTTATCTAACTCCTTTGGACTAACTCCACATATAGGGCGTTTGGCTATACCATTCTCCTCTTCTACACCTACAAGAATATATCCTCCACCAATATTATCGAAATCATTGGCAAAAGCACAAATAGATTGATAAATTTTAGTAGGATTCCACCCTTTCTTGAATTCTATACGATTGCTTTCTATTTTTCTCTTTTCAAGCAAATCTTCGATGTTGATATGTAGAACCATATTTATTCTGTATTACCATGTTTAATTTTGACTTCAAAATACATTGTATCTCTGAGTAAAATAGAATTCCTCTATGAGGTCTTCTACCTACAGTCAACAAAGATTGGCAAATGTAATAATCTACAAACGTCACTTACACTCTGTCTATTTTTGAGACAAGATGATATCTACATCTATCGTTTCTACTAGTCTTAATTCAACCTCGCCCCAAAGGTAAATCTTGAATCATAGAACATAAAATAATAACATATTTTAGAAATAGAACTTTCAGTTGTCTCTACTAACGCCTTTCATGCTGATTATTTTGCAAACAATACAAACTTCAAACAATTCATCACCGTTATAAGATGACTTTTATTCTTGTAATTACATTACAAAGATAAAAATTTGAATTCTGTAAAACAAATATTTAACTAAGTATTTTTAAGTATCTTCCAAAATAAAAAGTGATAAACTAGAACTCTCATATAATAAGGCACAAAGGGCAACAAAGGTGTAACAGACAGACTCCTGACAGCTCTTGGAATAAATGCCTTGGCAGCAAGTCGCTCACAAAACCTGCCCCACTCTCTACACGCAAAGAGCCGCAAGGATAAGGTAGGACGGCTGCGGAGCTTGATGTTATCGTACTTATATGCAGACGCTCATCCTACTGTAAAGATATAAACAAAATTTATTAAACGATGAAGTCTCAGAGCTGTCTTCACAAAAGTTTCTCTTTCTGACACCTACTCTACAATACTCTTAAACACATCAGACACATGCGTAGGAGTCTTATAAAAACACAACAGCCAAGGATAAGTTCTTGACTAAGACTATCCTGTTTCGCAGTTTGGTCGCAGTGGTCATATCTCCCACTTTACAAAGATAAGTATGATTTTCTGAATGATTAAATAATATAAAAAGGATTACAACTTTTATCTTATAGCTAATATAAGTTTATAAGTAAAAAAGTTTACAAGTGGACAAGTTAATAAGTTAACGGGATATACACATCCACGTTTTATTCATTAAAAGAATAACTCTATTTTTCCTACCCTCTGTACTAATGCTACTCTATCTTGCCATATTCTCATACCTTTCGCTTTTATCGAATTTAAGTTATAAACTCGAGCATAAGTCCCAGGCTATTTCCTTATCGTTTACAGCCTTTTAAGTGTTGCTTATTCTTACTATCTTCTTTTCTAAAACGGTTTGTACGTAAATCGATTAGATATGTATTTGTATCGTCAGCTTCCGCACTTTCTTCGTCGAAAGTCATCATAACAGTCCATATCTTGCGTTGACTTATATTGATGTAATAAATCTGTTCATAACAAGAAAGTGTATTGGCATTATTGTAATATTCATAGCATAGAATTGAGTCAGTGACCACGTTGTTTACAGACAACAGGGCATAGGCGCTTATATGTTCCTCCGTACTATTTTTTTTCTTATATATTTTGAGTGATAGCTGATGTGTCTTATCTAATTTCAGAGCCGAGCGAGACATCCTTGAAAGTATGCTGTAATATTTTATTGACAGTTTTTCAAGTACACAACCATCCTTTCCTCTTGCACAAGAGCTATTAACCTGACTTGGAAAAGTAGTATCGGCGACAAGACTATCACCAAGTAGAAATCTATCATTCGTGGCTTTTGAGCCTAAACGCTGACACGTTTGCGACTGCACCTTCTGCTGAGACGAAAACGAGAAAAGTAGTAAAATAGACAGAGCTATGACCTTTATGACTCTCTTTTTAGAGCCAGAATGTAAACGAGAAGCGCATAGTGTTGCTCCTTTCCCTTGGGTAGCATCGCTAAACACGTTACTGCCACTACCGCTCATTTGATGATTGAATCCTATTATCTTCATTGCTTATTTGTGGATAACAAAACCGTTTTTTACTTATCTAATCATTAATACGTAAGTTAAGCCACCATAACCTCCCCACGTTTCTGCAGACATGAAAGACATGTAACGAGTAAATGACGTACATGAGAAATAACAGATTTACAGGATGTTAACAACGCCAGAATAATTAGTTGGATGAGACAATCAACTTGTCAACCTGTCTACTTGTTAACTGGTCAACTTGTCTAACTCGTCTACTTGTCTACTTCTATAAAAAATAAACCATTCATTCTTAATGTGTCCGTGTTCTTATCCTTACCAATACATCCTGTTGATCTTTTTCTAATTTGAACTTGCACAAAAACAGACAGAAGAGACAAGTCTTCTAAGATATGCGATAACAATTTATACATCGCCAAATAGCATATCCTTTGGATTCTCCTCTTCCAACAACTCTGTAAGTGTCATGAAGTATGGGTCTTTAGCGTATGGTGTCTTACTTTGTTTCACTTTGAACGTGCTGCCGTCTGGTTTATGAACATATATTATTGGCTCGGTGCTCTCCAAGTCGAAGGCAAGGTAGAACTCACGCTGTGCGTCAAAGCCTTTGGCTTGCAGTTGCGTACCCGACACGATGCGTGGACCGTTAGAAGACAACTTGTAAAGTTCCTGACTCTGCTTGTTATGGAGCAACACATAGTGGCAATGCTCAAAACCTGCTGTCAGGCGGAGCGAGCCTTGATCCATGCCAGCACGGACATAGTAGAGTTTGTTCTTCTTGATGGGTTCAAGTTGTCCGCTCCTGTAGTAGCCCACAAGCACAAGGTTGCTCTCATCGGGAACAATGGTGTAGGTCAACCCCTTTTGCGGTATGCTGTCCTCGATTTGCTCATAGCGTTCTTCGGTGCGTAGTATCTGCACGAGGTGGTCGCGCAGCATCTTGCCCTCGTCCTCTGGCTGTTCGCCGTTAGGCAATAGGGGAAAAGCGCCGATGTTCACCTCCTTTATAGATTTAATGTAGTAAGGTGATTCTGAACCGTTTTCTTTGCGATAGCGTCCTGGAAAAAGAATGTAGCCACCGATAATCTCTTTAGCAGTGTGCTTGAAATGGGTGCTGCCATAGTAGATAGCGTCGCGGTAGCGGTGCATCTGGTTAAGCGCATCGGGTGGCGGATAGTCCGAGATATCATAGTCATCTTCAAGGTTATCAATATCCTTGTTCGTATCGTCAAGCACACGGTACTTGGCATCGTAGAGGTAGGTCAGTACAAAGTCGTCTGCCTTTTGAATGTTGAGCACAATGTCGGGCCGCTGCTCCGTGGTAGCGGTATGCACCTCGCCCGAACGGCGGTTGTAGGTGTGCTGATAGCACAGTTCCACAATGTCATCGTTGAAGCGGTTGTGGTAGGTAATCTTGTGCTCCACGGTGCTGTCGGTAAACGGTGTGAGCATCGTTTTGCGGTTCTCCTCCACAAGTGCCGCTTGGTCGGGGTCGGTAAGGTCTATCTCCAACACGTCCATCACCAGTTGCTTCATCTTTAGAAAGCACCACAACTCGTACAGTTCCCAAATGGGGCGCACGCCAATCTCGTTGCTACCTTCGTAGAAACCGAGACCGCTTTGCAGGATGTACCACAAGCGGTAAATCTGCGAATAACCAGTACGCTTTTGCAGCACACTACTCTCCTGACGAAAACCTTTAAACTCGCCAATCTGTCGCCAGATGCGGTGGTGTAAGATGTTCTGCAAGCGTTCTCCTTTGCTTTTCAGCCAGTCCAGTTCCTCTCCTAAAAGCTGACCTTGATAGTTGCGCTGCAACTCTCCCAGCACGTCCACAAGTTTCTTACCAATCTGCTTGACGGTGTACTTCACAAAGCGGTTCTCCTTTGTATCGATGGTCTTCTGCTTCTCGTCGTGACGGAACAGGTAGTGGTCAAGCGTCTTGGCAACCTTTTGCTCCTCATATTGGTTGAGCATCTTGGGCGACCAACGCTTTATCTTATCCACACGGTCGTAATAGGTAATACGCTCGCCTCGGGTGTTAGGACGGTTGGTCACAAACTCCAAAGCGGTGATGTACTCGTCTATCACACCCTTAAAGATAGAGAGCCAAATCATTTCATTGCTCTGACTGCTCGACAGGTTCAGCGACTGAAACGTCTTGGTAAGATACTTGAACACAAGGTTTTCATACTCGGCGTTAATCATGCTCATCATGTGCATGAGGTCACGCTTCGTGTCGAGTTTCGGTGATACCACACGAAACTCTATCCATGCCAAGCGTTCGGTCAGTCCTTTGGGCTTATAAGCATATTGCAGACGGAAGATACCTGGCTCGTTGAGGAAATCAAGAGCTGCCATGAGGAAACCACCATTGCCAGCAGCATACCACTGGAATGCCTCTGCCACGTCTTTGTTGATGTGGATGATGCGGGGCTCTCCCTCAATGTCAGTGAAGTGCAGCGTGATGTTGTACTGGCAAGTCTCGAACATCACAGGGGGCAGTGCCGCCCACTCCTTGCCCTCAGGAAGAGGCGACACACCAGCCAACAGCAACGTACCCTCGGCTGACGAGCGGTAGTCGCAGTAGTGCATGGCAGCATCCTCACCTACACGGCTTTTAAGTCGTCGGAGCGAGTTCTGTATGGAGCGTGTGGTGATAGTTAGTTCCACATTCCCTGCCTTGTCTGCAAATTTCAGCGCATCCATGTTTTGCTATCATTTATGGCCAGAAACTGGTGAAGTGAGATAGTTCGAGGCGTTCACGCATTTCTACAATCTTAGCGTTGGCTTTGGGGTATGCTACCTCCGTCCATGTTGCCAGTTGTGCCAATGGCTCTTTCACTAAGTCCTCATTACCCTCAATGCGTGGCAGCACTTTCATCATCAGAATATTGTCAAGTGCCTTGTTGTAGAGTTCCTCAAACTCAGCGTCCTTGTTCTCCCAGCGCAAAGCGTAGAAGTGGAGTATCAACTCGTTTACTACACGGTAAGCGATACGGAAAGGGGTCTTGCCGAGAATAGCTTCAAGGCTGTCGGGCGTTGTTGTTCCGTCGGCATCGGTTTGTCCGATGGTAGCCTTAATCTTCTTTGCAAGCAGTTCACGCTCGTCGTGATTCATTTGCTGCAGTGCGTTATTGCTCTGCGCAAATGGAGCGAAAAACCAACCCTTATCCACAACGTCTTCACGATAGCTGAGTGCGTCAGGCTTCTCCATGTCAAACATGTCGTTTAGGTTCACCTCGTTCATCTCAATGGTCATGGCGCGGTCTATAACCTTACGGCTGAACTGGTAGGTGGTATCGTCCATGTTCACTGTCCCTACTACGATAAGGTTGCGAGGGATACGCAGACCTTCCTCCATCAGTTTTGCGTAAGTTCTGTGGAGATATACGGCAGTACCGTCGTCGGTAGTGTAGCACCCCGCGCCCGTACTTGTATTGGAACTGTCCTTGGTTGGGAACAACTCTTTATGGAGTTTTTGCTGGTATTTCTCAAAGATAGCAGCAGGAATAAGTGGTTCGCTCTTGATAGTTCCGTCCACATCCTTGCGGCTTTCCAATATGCTCAGGAACTCGGCGAAGTACTGCTCAACAGCTGCAAGATTCATTTCATCAAGGCACACGAAGAATGGTACATTCTCGTGTTGCATGGCTTTAATGAGGAACTTCACGAACTTTGTCAGGTGGTAATTACCACCGTCAAGTACGGTTTCATAACCGAGCAGTTCAGTGGAGTCGTTCCAGTTTGGTTTCACCTCTACAAGGCAGTAGTTGCCCGGCGACGTCTTATCCTCGCGCAGGTAGCCCTCGTTGGAGCAGCTGGCGTATGCCATTTCCTTTACGATGCGACTCTTGCCAGTGCCTGAGATACCTGCAAGGAGCAAGAAAGGTTTCGTGCGGATGGCTGAAAGATAGTCAACATTGTCTTTAACGTATTCAGATTCAGCAATTTGAGAGACTTGAGAAGATGAATTTTCTAAACGATTATTCATAGCTTTCTCTATATCTCCAAGATGTAGTTCATCACGATTTTTCATATACCACAACAAATATTTTGGCTTAAATGACACAATTCTTTTATCTGCTGCTTTTTCATAAACGGAAACACCATTTATGTAAGCTTCTTGTATTTTATCTATTTTTATTTGGACGGATGTAGGAGAAGATGCATTTTGTTCTCCATTTAAAATCATATCTGGATATATACCGACAAAACAAATGTCTTCCTCTGTTTGTGAAGGCTTATAAATGCAGATAACATAACATTCCTTCTCGCATAAATTATCTGTATCACAAAAGTTCTTAGCTTTTGCTAAATCTCTAATATCTGGGCTCCAACTATCATGCTGACGGAACTGCAAACGTTGCTCATCTAGAAGTGTTGATCTGCCTCCTCCCTCCATTTCAGCAACATAGATATAGAATGGTTCGTTACTTGAGCCAGCAAATTTAAATTTGCACTCAAATAAAGATTCGGACATTCCATTCCCTTTTCTTTTAGATATTTCATCAAAGGCAAAGCAATTAGGGAAATACTTCTCTATAGTTTCTTGAAATAGGCTTCCAGAATCAAATTTATTATAAAAGTCCCCATCGACTAGAGGATATCCAGTCGAAAGGGTATCAATTTTTTTATAAACTATTGCCATATGATTGAGTAATTTAGAAATATAGCTTTTTTATCTGTTTTGCTATTGCCTCTACCAATTTTGGAGGAACGGCATTTCCTATCAATCTCCATTGATCCGTAAATTTCCCTAAGAACGTATATCCGTCAGGAAATGTTTGAATGCGTTGAATCTCCTGAATACGAAGGAATCTATTCTTCCAATGGAAAGGTCCCATGTTGTTAGAGAAACTTGCCTGTATTGTCCACGAGGGTTTCAAAGGAGAAAGTTTTAACAAAAATGACCAATATCTTGACCTCCACTTAAAAATAGGATTAGGGTATCCTCTTTCTGCTGTGAAGAAAAGATAGTTATCTCCAGGAGGGATTAAAGGGAGCAGATCTTTATGTTTAGAACCTGCTTGTTTATCTTTATCTTCTGGCAAATCATAGTCTATATCAGAAATAACATCTCCACAAGTTACCCATTTTTTCGTACCGTTAGTACCTTTTTCAGAATGGGTTTCCTTGGGAAATTCAAAATCTTGCATATCCTTTTTCACGCCAACACAAATGAAGCGTTGTCTGATTTGGGGCACACCATAATTTGCTGCATTAATAACTTTATATACTATCTTATAGCCTAATCTCTCACTCTCCTGTTGTACCATTTCAAGAGCTGCCTTGTGGGGTTTGAAAACAAAACCCGCAACATTCTCAAAGAAGAAGAATGGGGGATTTAATTCCTCTAATGCCCTGAAATAATTGCTAACGGTTAGAAAACCGCTCTCATCCTCTATTCCTCGTTTTTTGTCAGTGCGATAAAAACGAGATTTAGAGAATGGAGGACAAGGAGGACCTCCGACAAGTCCATCTATTGGACCATACTTTTCTTTCACCGCCTTAAAATCTACATCTGCGATACTAGAGCATATAACTTCTGCCTTGGGGTAGTTTTTTTTGAAACTATCACAAGCATTTTGCCAATTATCATTAGCAAATATAGTATCGAAACCAGCTGCGTGAAAACCTGTATCAATACCTCCGACTCCTGAAAATATACTTACTAATTTAAGTGTCATTACAAAAATTTAATTAAATGTTCAACAAAGGCTTTTGCCAGTATTGACGGTACTGCGTTGCCTATTTGTTTTTGAATGGTTCTCCTTGTTCCGACAAACTTATAATCCATTGGAAAAGTTTGTATTGCTGCAACTTCGTTAACACGTAATCTTCTATTCTCCCAATGAAAAGGTCCGACCCATGGACCGGGCTGAGCAGCAATAGTCCATGATGGAGTCATTGGATGTAACTTTAGTAGGAAATTCCAAAATCGTTTGTTTGCAACAAACTTAGGATTCGGATATCCATCTCTTTCAGACAGTGCGATATAGTTATGTCCTGGGGGAACTTCTGATAGTTCATATCCATAGGTTTTACCTTCGACAGACTCTTCCATTTCTGTAAACTCTGAACTATCATACCTACCTATCCAGTCCAATACGTTAACTTTAGTGGCTTCTTCAGGGGTCAATTTCATTGGTTCGCCATCTATATGATTACGACTTATCATAAAGATAACACGTTTCCTTTTCTGAGGAACACCAAAATCCACTGCATTTGCAAGGACTCTTTTAAAGTGATAACCCATTTTCGTCAATTCATTCTCAATAAACTCAACAGCAGCGCGATTAGTGGGATGAAGAATACTTTCTACATTCTCTAGAATTGCTCCATCTGGACGAATTTCAGAGATGAGTCTGATATATTCCCCTACCATATTTCGCTCATCATCAACCGCTGCTCTTTTCTCATTAGTTATCCAATAGCCCGCTTTAGAAAATGGCTGACATGGAGGTCCGCCAACCATTAGTAACTTATTTGGATTATTCTTTCTCAATACTTCCGCATAGTCTTGGGCTGTAATGTTTCGAATATCCTCACATTGATGGTCTGCAAATGAAAAGAATTTATTTGATTTTACAGTTTTTACTGTATCGGACTCAAAATCAAGAGTTGATATAACCTTAACTCCAGCCATTTGAGTACCAATATCCAGTCCTCCACATCCCGAAAACACAGAAATAGCATGAATACCACTGTCGCGAATTATATCAATCTGGGGTTCACACAGATAATTTCTATCTATATAGTCTATATAGATATTTTCAGCATCCATTTTGCAACCATCAAATGAAGCTAAGGTATTAGCCACTTGAGCGGTGCAAACATTTTTAATATGTGATTTTTTGAATATATATGTCGGCATTAGTTAAGCTCATTAGTTAGCAAATCTTGTACTGGCGCATTTAGAACTTTGGCTATAGCAAACATTGCCTCCAGTATAGGCTGTACTTTATTAGTGCACCATTTGGAAACAGTTCTTTCATCTCTTCCAAGTTCATTTGCAAGCCATCTGCTAGTTCGTTTCTGCTCAACTAGAACAACTTTTTTTCTATTTAAATCTTTATCCATTACTCGCTTTTATTTGCTAATGCAAATGTAATTCTTTTTATTTTGATTTTATTTGAAAAACCAAAGAATCTACTAGACAAGCTAAAAATAAGTGTTTTTTGCAAGTTTTTTTAGCATATAAATGTGAGAAAGCGACAAGAATATGAGTTTCTCTTGTCGCTCTATAAAACATATTGCGGCTACATCACTCCGCTGACAGGTACACTCACTATATCATGTACAGGAAATTTCTCGCAACCGATATAGAGGGTGTCGAAAGCGTCGGAGCCGGCGGTGCGGTGTTCGAGGAGGTCTTCCTCGGATTCGGCGAGCTTCTCACCTGACTTGTCCTTACGGAAGCCGTTGCAACCTCGGCTGCCTCCTGCCGATTGGATGGCAAGGATAAGATCGGGGTTGTTGGAGCGGTTGAAGAACGGCATGAGTCGCTCTGTATGACTTTCCTTTTTTAGCAATTTTGCTATCACTTATACCTGTTTTAACAACAAGATATGTGAAATATTAAAAATGGCAGCAAACTGAAACAAGACCATTCTTGTCTTTATATTATAATATCTTCCTTACTTGGCAATACTTATCATTCAAAATTTTAGAGGCCTTGTTATATTTAGCTTTTTGCTACTGAGCCCACCCCACTCTTCTGTCCATTCTTTTCATTTTGTCCATTCTGTCTTTATCATTCGTATAATTTGCGTCATTCGTAGTTCGGTACATTAAACAGCTGCACATTCTGTCTCCTTCTCCCCTCCCCTGTCTCCGTTCATCTGTTACCCTGTCTCCTCTCGCCACCAACGTGTTCCCCTGTCCCCTCGTTCCCCTGTCTCATTACCCCGTCCCCTGTCTCCTCTCGCATACAACTTGTTCACCCGTCCACCCGTCCACTCATCAACTTACAATGTTACTCATCGAACTTGTTCATCTGTTACCCTGTCTCTTCTCGCATACAACTTGTTCACTCGTCTCCCCATCAACTCGTCAACTTGCCCGTTACTCACCGAACTTGTTCATCTGTTACCCTGTCTCTTCTCGCATACAACTTGTCCACCCCGTCACCCCATCAACTCGTCAACTTGTCCGTTACTCCTCGAACTTGTTCACCTGTTACCCTGTCTCTTCTCGCATACAACTTGTTCACTTGTCTCCCCGTCAACTCGTCAACTAACAATGTTACTCATCGAACTTGTTCATCTGTTACCATGTCTATTAATACAACTAACTTGCTCCCTTGTCCACCCGTTAACCCGTCTACTTGTAAACTATTTTTATCATCTTACTTTTTTGTCGGTACTTGTCCAAAACACTGCAACGCAAATTCTTCCCTTTTTGTCACCCACTTCTACCGTCAAAAACGTAACTATCAATAACACAAGTCATTAATTAGTCACACAAAAGAAGAGAATAAGATAAGATTTAGAAGTCCAAAACCATGAACACAGACAACACAAAGAGAGAAAAGAAACAAAACCCCTCAAAATTCTACTTATTTGTATATTTATTTCACAACAACCCACAATTCCCTCCCTATTCGTCGCAGTCAACCTCCTAACTTGTCGTCTACACCCCCCAAGTAGCTACTAAACTGTCGCACCATACTTACCTTTCTGTCGCATCATACTTACTTATCTGTCGCCGCTAACTTACTAATTTGTCGTAGATAGGCCTTGTAACTCGTTGAGTGTTAAATGTTTCAACGGCCCTTACTAAGTCTTATAAAGATTGTATAACGATAATCTAACCTGAGAAGAAGTTTTTTAATTTAAAAGTATATAGAATTTCTTGCCGTGTGTAAAGACGATTTTAAACAAGTTTCTAATGCACCCTCCCTTTTTGTCGCATTTGTCTTCTCGCCCCCTCCTCATGCCCCACCCTCCGTTTTCTGACAACGATCTCAGACGTTCGGCGGCACGGATGGCCCGATACGTATAGCTTATTTCGACCTTTTCGGCACCATTTTCTTGTCGTTTTTCGAGCTTTTCTTTCATTTTTTTCATGGCTCGTTTTCCCATAATTGTAGCCCATGCAAGATGCAATTCCAAGCCCTTTTATCTTCTGTCTCTTCGTCCTTTCTATGCTTTTTGTCGCTTATCTGTGTGAACAAACATGATGTTTTAAGTGATTATAAATGATTATAAATATATCTTTATATAAATAATTACTATTATATTAAATACTTGTTAATCAACTAAATACAATATATACGGTTATTCACAGCTATCAAGAATTATACTACAGTTAGTTTTCATTTGATAAGAAATATATAAAAATGTATCTTTATAAGAATATCTTTATATCTCTACCCTACCCCTCTACGTACCAACTAAGTTTTTCTTCTTTTTGTTTGTTTACTTTTCAAGTCGTTTGACCATAATTTTCTTAGTCGTTGTTCATCGTCGATTTGTATTCAGTTTACTATCCATTTCTTGTCCTCAATCGGCTCTTCACGACCCCCAAAAAACGGTAGAAAGCGACCTCCCTTTTTGTCGTCTTTCACTCTTCACAGCGGTCGAGTTTTTCCTCCCTTTTCGTCGCCTCTCATCAATCCTCGAGTCTTTACGCCAGTTTTTTGCAGCTTATTCGCCTACAAAATACGTGCGACAGATAGGGAATGTATTCTTAACTGTCTCCTACCCTATCAGTAATTTAACTCGTTAATAATAAGCATTTTACGCAGAAGAATAGCGTTATTTACGTAGAAGAAGTAACAAAACTTGTCACTTTTTTGTCGCACTTTACTTTCATCAACGCTTATAGCTCTACTGATTATCAGTATTTTATCGTGTTTTATTAAGTGTTTTCTAAACATTCCCAATTTGTCGTCTTCCTCCCTGAAGAGGTCATGTTCCTTATTTGTCGCAGCCTCTTTGCCGCTCTGTTCAGTTCGTTCAGATTGCTAAGAAAGAAAGATGTTCCTTTTTTGTCGACATACTTAGTGCGTCTATTGTCAGTTTTCTCTCCCTATTTGTCGCACTGACACCTACTAAGCGGACGGTGGTCCCCAGTTCTGTTAGTATTTCTTACGCTTTCTTTCGAGTCTTAAATGGCGTCTAACTCATTGTGATGTTGAATCTTATGTGTACTCTTTGTGTTTACAATAAAGTAATCAGAACCCTTCAAAGCGTAGTCTTTTCCTGTATTGTCATAGTGTGTGTCCGCCCTGTCAAGCCGCTTGCACGACAGCGTAAGGCCCCTTTCACCTGGTCTAATAACGGTGACGAAATATGATTCTATTGCCAAGACGCTAACCTCAGAAGTACCATAAATGACGAAGTCGACTGCTGCTTAATTCCCGTCTGACGGCTTTCGGCGACTAATAGGGAGCTTATCGATTCTGTTGGATTGACTACTAAAATTCTACATGTGAGCCGTTCGCACGTCATCTTGTTCTGTGTTCTTCTGTGAGAAATAGAAAGCACCCACTGTATGATACAACACACAAACAACACGTTGGGGAGTTTTATCTCTCACGCTGGAGAGTTTTTTCTCTCACAGAGCGCACAGAGTTCACTGAGCCTTTTGGCGCACTGTTTCGAACTCACAGAACGCCTCCGGCATACAGAATTCACAGAGGCCTTTCAACTAACATTAGCTGTAACGTTCTGTGAAATCGGTTGACTTAATGTCTCTGTGCACCTTTGTGAAATCTGTTCATCTGTGTTTTTCTGTGAGAAACAGAACATCTTTTAGAACCGCTGGAGAGTTCCTTCTCTCATAAAGGACATTTTTTTCTCTCACAGAACTCACAGATTTAACAGAACCTTTTTGCGCACAGTTTCGAACTCACAGAACGCCTCCGGCATACAGAACTCACAGAGCGTTACAGCTAAAGGTGGGTGTTGGGTGTTGGTTGTTAGGTGTTGATGATTAGCTAACGTTGGCTGTAAGGTTCTGTGAAATCGGTTGACTTAATGTCTCTGTGCACCTTTGTGAAATCTGTTCTTCTGTGTTCATCTGTGAGAAATAGAATGCACCCACTGTATGATACAACACACAAGCAACTCGCTGGGGAGTTTTTTCTCTCACAGAGCACACAGACTTCACGGAGTTTTTGGGTACACGTTTCGATCCCACAAGGGGAGGGGACAGCATCTACTTAGTACTTGCCAAGAGGCGTGTGAATGGGAGGGTCATGGGCAGTTGTGGGCAGAAAAACAGGATAAAGATGTGTTAAAGAAGCTGAAATAGGCTACAATTAAAAAAAATACTATAAATTTGCAGATAGCTAACCTACGACAAGTTAAACAGCACACAAGTGTTGTGAGATGTGAAAACAATATAAGTAAAAACCTATAAAAACATGAGAACTATGAGAAAAACTAACCTTGGACGATCGCTGCTCTTGGTGGTCCCTCTTATGTGTAGCCCTTACGTGGTGCAGAAAGCATGCGCTACACATGCGATGACGATACAAGCGCAGACCTCTATTATCAAAGGTAAGGTTGTTGATTCACAGTCAGGTGAACCGATTATCAGTGCCAGTATTACCGTAAATGGTACTAAGAAGATGACCATAACAAACATTGATGGAGAGTTCTCTATCGATGCACAAGTTGGTGATGAGCTGATTGTCACTTCGTTAGGCTATGAGAAGAAGACGGTGAGGGCTGCTGAGAATATGACAATTAGCCTTGTCGCTACCTCCACAATGCTTAGTGAAACGGTCGTGGTGGGCTATAGCACGCAGAAACGTAACAGTCTGACGGGTTCGCTGAAGAGTATTGACAATAAGGAACTGACGAATGTAACGACCGCAAACGTCACTAACATGCTCACAGGAAAGATACCTGGCATGAACGTTATGCCAGGTTCTGGCAAGCCGGGGTCGTTTGGTGCGATCATTGTACGTGGCAAGTCTACTATCAATGGCAGTACGGCTCCACTCTGGGTTATCGATGGTGTCATCGTAGGAAAGGACCCTGGCGACATCAATCCAAACGATATTGAGTCGCTCACCGTACTGAAAGATGCTGCTTCTACGGCCATCTATGGTTCACAAGGAGCTAATGGTGTTATTGTGGTGACGACCAAAAGCGCACGAGCTGGTAAGACGTCAATCACCTTCTCAGCCAAGATGGGCCTCTCAACCTTGAATAATGGAAAGGTCAAGATGATGGATGGTGCCGAGCTATACGACTACTATAAGTCGTTTACCAACGCTGCCGAGATTGCTTTCCCACGATGGAATGAACAACTGAGAGATAGTAACTTCGACTGGTGGAAACTGGCTACTCACACCGGAAACGTACAGAACTACGACCTTACTATTAATAGTGGTGGAGATAAGTTGAGTGCTGTCTTCACTGGTGGAGTCTATAAGGAAGATGGTGCAGTACGTGGATATGACTTCACGAGATATAACACCATGATGAAACTAAACTTCAAACCATTCTCATGGATAGCTATTCGTCCATCCTTGAACGGTAGTAAGGGTGTTATTGACGACCGCCAACGCTCCACTTATTCTATGTATTCTATGCTGCCATGGGATAGCCCTTACGATGAGAATGGGAATATTGTCGGCAATAGATCATCGGCTTGGGTGAACAGTAACTCTACTAACTATCTCTATGAGTTACAGTATAATTGGAGTAAGTATGACTCCTATTCATTTAATGGAAACTTCGATTTCGATATCTATCTGGCTGACTGGCTGACCTTCTCATCAGTGAACAGTTATCGTTGGAGTACCCACCTTGACAAGAGCTATGTAGACCCTCGTACGTCGGGAGCGGAAGACAAGGGGCGTGTGAGCGAGAGTACCAGTACGAACACACGCCGTTATACAAACCAGTTAATCAAAGCGACACGCAGCTTCGGGGATTATCATGGCTTCTTAATGCTCGGTTATGAGTTTAATGATGGCGAGTATCGTTATCATAATGGGAGTGGGACAGGACTTGTTCCAGGCTTTGCACAACTCGACATCACGTCGACACCTGAGTCGGTGGGAGGTAATAAATACGAGTGGGCAGTGCAGTCTTTCTTCGCTAACCTCAATGCTGACTATGCTAATAAATACCTCCTTCAACTGTCATTGAGAACAGACGGCGCAAGTAACTTTGGTTCGGATGCTGCCTACGGTACGTTCTTCTCGGTCAGTGGGGGCTGGGTTGCTACGGCAGAAAAGTGGTTTAAGGTGCCTTGCATAGACTATCTGAAGGTGCGCGCATCCTATGGCTCTGTCGGTAGTCGACCTAATAGCCTCTATCCACAATATGGGTTATACAGCTTAGGAGCCAACTATAACGAGAAACCGGGTGCTGTCATCGCTCAGTTAGCGAACAGGAAACTGACGTGGGAGAAGAGCTTTACGACAGGTGTAGGTATCGACCTTAATATGTTCCGTCGCCTTCGTATGACCTTCGACTTCTATCACAAGCGCACGAGTAACCTGCTTTTCGCTGTGCCTATATCAGGTGTTATCGGTGTGACAAGCATCTGGCAGAATATTGGTGAGCTGACAAATACTGGCTTTGAGACAACACTTTCGGCCGACATCATCAAGGGGAAGGACCTTACATGGACTGTTGATGCTAACTTGTCGACCAACTCTAACAAGATTAAGAAGCTGTATAGCGGCAGAGACCAAATCATTGTGGGCGATGGTATAGCGGGTTCTGCTAACACGTTGTTGCGTCCTGGACTGAGTGTCGACACTTATTACCTGCGCGAATGGGCTGGTGTTGACCCAGAGACGGGTGCTCCACAATGGTACACAACAGATGCTAATGGCGAGCGGGTCATCACGAAGAGCTATGCTAAAGCCGACCAGATAGCCCTTGACAAACGTGCTACACCAAGCGTATTCGGTAGTTTCTCTACCACACTTACCTATAAGAACTTTGACTTTAATGCCGTGTTCGGCTATTCTTTAGGTGCTTCTATCTATAACTACTCACGACAGGAGTACGACTCAGACGGTGCCTATACCGACCGTAACCAGTTCAGTCTACAGAAAGGATGGAAGCGTTGGAGACAGAAGGGAGACATTGCTACTCACCCAGCAGCCGCATACAATAACCCTTCTAATGCTAACAAGGCATCTACAAGATACTTAGAAAGCTCCGACTTCTTAAAGCTTCGCTCTCTAACCTTGGGTTATAACTTCCATCTCAAGAGTGATGTCGTTAAGGCTTTACGTGTGTATGTAAGCGGAGAAAACCTCTTCTGCATTACCGACTACTCTGGTGTCGATCCAGAACTGCCTGCTGCTGACAGTGGCCGCAATGCCTCTGGCGAGCGTTCGACAGCTCTCTCTATCTCTACTGGCGCTGGTGTCTATCCTTCCGTACGTAAGTTTATGCTTGGCGTTAATGTTACATTCTAAACAAAAGAGTCTATCATGAAGAAAATATATCTGCTGCTTTTGGCAGCTATCACAATGGTTTCGTGTAGTGTTGAGCGTCATCCTGAATATATGATGGATGAGGATGCCATGATAAAGAACATCGATGAGAGTTTTCCAGCACTACTGAAGGGATGCTATGGATACCTAAAAACATGGTCGGACCCTATGTATAGATGTGGTGAATACGCTGGAGATAATATCATGATACGTGGTACTTCTACCGATGCTTTCTATGAGTTTATCTCTTACTCACGCACTCCTAACAACTACAGGCTACAGAACTTCTGGGATTTCAGCTATAAGGTCGTTGCTCAAGCATCTAATATTATTAAGGCAATCCCCGAAGGTAAGAATACTACTACGGATACTCAGCTGGGCGAATGTTACTATTTACGAGGCATGATCTACTTCTATCTCTGTCGTGCATACGGTAGACCGTACGCCCAGAACCCTGAGAGGAACCTCGGCATGCCGATTGTCAACGGTACTCCTGACGACCCTGCTAATGCTGTCTTACCAAATCGTTCTACCGTGAAGGAGACCTACGAGCAGGCTATTAGCGACTTGGAGAAGGCGGCTTCACTGATGACTGAGGACATACATGGCGAGGAACACTGTATATTCGCATCTAAGGAAGCTGCTTGGGCAATGTTGAGTAGGGTCTACCTCTATATGAGTGGCACCTATGAAAACCCTAACACGGCCTACGCACAGAAGAGTGTTGAGTATGCAACGAAGGTGATTGACTCTGGTAAGTTTAGTCTGCTAAGTCGTAAAGACTATGGTGTTAGTAACACGCTGGAGCCTGAGAACAACCCTGAAAACATCTTTGTAGTGAAGAGGGTTGACTCTGAATTTCCTGGTTGGGACTATTATTACACCATCGGCGGTATGTATTCGAATATTGGCGGTATGGGTTGGGGAGAGATGTATGCCTCGGCTAAATATCTCGACTTGCTCAATGAGACGGGACAGAACGATTGGTTTAATAAGAAATATACTGATATTCGTGCGCAATTCATTGAGCCTCAGTATGTAAAGGATAAGACTGATAAGTACGTACCGGTGTTCCGTTTCATCAAGAACGTCTATGATGCGAGCGGTAATCAGGTGAACTTCAACTACGTGCAACTGCGTTATACACGACAGCCAGACAATAGTCTGACATGCGATACGACGGGGACAGGACACACCACACCGCTTGTTCTGACACCTATCGACCCTGCGCAACGCCTCTACTCGATAAACTATCAGGGGCATACCTACCGTGGTGTACTTGATTATCAGATGAAGCTTAACCGCGTTTATCCTATGTTTTACGTGGTGAAATGCTCTCGTCAGGGTGGTAAGGAGAACCAGTTGTACTCGCCTGTCATCTCTCGTCTTGATGAGATGTACCTCAATCGTGCTGAAGCTAACGTGAAATTGGGTAACATCAGTAGTGCGATGGCCGACGTGAACACCATTCGTGAGCGTGCTATCGTGGGTGGTAGCTATACGAGTGCACAGTTTACAGCCGCTACGGCAAAGACCTTAGTGGACAAAGAACGCCAATTGGAACTTGCCTTTGAGGCTGAGCGTAGCTACGACGTGTTCCGTAATGGTGATACACTAACACGTCGCTTCCCTGGTCCACATCAGCCAATGGTTGACATACCAGCGACCGACTACCGTGTAATCTATTTCATTCCGCAGTCGGCTATCAATGCTTATAAGGGCAACTTAGAGCAGAACCCAAGAAGTAACTAACGTGCTCTTTTGGCACACGAACAATGTGTATAGTGGCTGAAGTGTCTTTCTTCAGCCCCTATATGCCCTGCTTATGTTATTAATGGAGAAATCTCTAAGTGGATGGAGTGACTTTTTTTAGTCCTCGTATGCCCTGTTCTCCTTGATAGGAGAGGGGATTCTACGAGGCTGGGGTGGTTTCCTTCAATCCCTACATGGCGCATTCTCTTTGATAAAGGAGAGATCTCTAAGTGGATGGAGTGACCTTCTTAGTCCTCGTATGCCCTGTTCTCCTTGACAGGGGAGGGGGATTCTACGTGGCTGGGGTGGCTTTCTTTAGTCCTTACATGCGCTGCTTACGATGATAAGGACGAGAAGGCAGCGTGGCTGGGGTGGTTTCCTTCAATCCTTACATGGCATGTTGTGTGTTCGTTTTCATTAGCCTAATAATTGGAGAGGCTATGTCGTTAGCCTTCAATATATCTTTTGTAATGTTATGCCAAAGGCTTGGTTAGAGCGCTGACCGAGCCTTTTATTAACTCTGCCGAACGAGGGAGTGATGGGCCAACCATGGTAAGGAGGATTTCTATGTGCGTAAGCGAAGGGTTTTCTTCTTGCTGTGTGGCATTGTAATCTGTTTACGGGTAGGAGTTACGGAGGTGTTGTAGCCAAGTAAAATCGTTGGTCGCTTTTGCCGATGTATGGCATTATTTTCTATGGACTCGGTTGTTTATACTGCTTTTCATGTGTTCTCTATGTGTGCGAAGAGTGTACTTGTATGTTCCATGAAAAGCTACTTTGCCACGATAAAGTTTCATGGATTTTGACGCATAGAGGCAAGGAGGAGAGGGCGAAAGGATAGATTTAGGCGCAAATGTAAAGGCTGTGTTTGATCAGTGACTGCGGTTATAAAGAATGTTGGGAACGTCACTTTGGCGAGTAGGATGAGGCTCAATGATGCCACATCTTACTGTCGAGTTGTTATGAAATTACTTTACATTGTTCGTTGCTATACGTGTTGAAAATAAGAGAGAATCATAGTCTTTTATGTTCTTGTAACTCATTTGTTATAAAGAAGTTATGTGATGGTAAAGTAAAAGATGCTTAGTAAGGGTCGAGAAGGGGCTCTTCAAGGGTCAAGAAGGGCGTCTTCTCCCACGCAGAAGGGCCTCCTCTCAAACCCAAGTAGGCCTCTGTTGGAGGTAAGAGCGTCATTTTCTTTTACAAAAGATAAATCTTTCTCTAAGCGTCCTAACTCCGACCTCCAGCTGGCCCCTCCCCCTTTCCCCTCCCACCGAAGGGAAGGGCGTGATTACCGAGATACCCCTATGAAGAGGATATAAGGCTTCGTAGTGTCTCTTGTTAGTAGGCTTGTAGAGTTGTATCGATGTCCATTATATCTTAAAATACTTTCCCATTGATTTTCAAAGATTTGTTCTAAAAAGCTTACGAGACTAAAATAAAAGGTATATCTTTGCGGTGACAGTGTCCACTACGTCCCTTAAGAATATATATCAAGCTGAAACTTTTATTTTTTATACGCTTATGATTTATACAAAGCAACCATAAGTTTGTTCTCAGACATTATGAATAAACAGGTATAAGAACAAGATGACAAGTAGACAGGTAAATGAGGTTTTTGATAAAACTCAAATAAGCCAGCTAATATCTACCAGGTCGTACAAGCTGTTTGTATATTAACTTGTTCACTTGTATAGCTAAAATAGTCTACCTCGTAACTATATGGACCGAATCACAAAGGCCCATATATTTAACAAAAAAAATAATATCTTTATCTTTATTATTCTTTATTTCTCATTTTTTTTGTAAATTTGCACATGAGAGTTTTAACCTAAATATAATTAAATTAGAATTTTATGAGTACAAACAAAAGTGCAGAGATTTTTAACACAGTGATGAACAATGCACTGAAATTTCCTGCTGTTAAGGTAGACAGAGAGGCTTTCTTGAGGAATGCCTTTTCCGAATATTGCACAAAAGAACAAATTACACAAATTATAAAGCAAAATCCACGTGCAATACTTGAGCTCGACTTACTTGATTTAGTTGCTAAAAACGTAATCAAAGTTGCGAGATTAGAAGTGACAGCTGTATCTGCAGCAACAGGTGTGGCTGGTAATCCTTTTGCTGTGGCGGGACTTGCTGTGGCGGATATGGCACAATACGTTTGCTTTTGTCTTAACCTTTGTCAAAAATTAGCTTATATTTATGGCTTCCCAGATCTCATGGAAGATGGAAAGTTAACTCCAAATAGTGTCAACATTCTAACACCATTCTTAGCTGTAATGTTTGGCGTGTCAGGAATGAATAGAATCATTGCCCATGTTTCAAAAGCATTAGCAGCACAAGTTGTAAAGCGAGTACCTATGATTGCTTTTGGGCGTACAAGTTGGTATGTTTTAGTTAAACAAATTTCTAAATGGATTGGAATCAGAATGTCAAAACAGCTTTTTGCCAAGTCAGCATCAAAATTTATACCTGCACTTGGTGCTCTAATTTCTGGTACAATTACTTATGCTGCTTTTGGGCCTTCCGCAAATAAGCTTGCAGAGAAGCTGCGTTACAATAGTGATTTCTTTAAAGATCTAATAAAGACAGCTGAGGAATTTGACGAAGATGCAGAATTTGAAGAATTTATATAAAGGAATAGAACTCTAATTATAATACAAACAGACAATAATCTTTACATCGTTTAAAGGTTATTTCATCTTTATACTTTACTTTGTTAGAGTTGAATCGTCTCAAAGACTTGTCTGTGTGTAATCTCATAGAAAAGGCACATTCTTTTTCTCACATAAGAACACAGATTAGCTGAGCACACAAGATTTTATTGAAAGTGGTGCCCCTCCTTTTCTCCCTTCTCAGTGTAGGGAGGGGTACCATCATTTCTCGTTCTATTTACTTATCCTATATATTTTCATATAAACTCTGCTGTGTTTAATACTTTCTTTATATCTTTGTAGGGCAGATAGTCGTCCGTTCGATGGGATAGGGGACGCTGTTATGCGGATGAATATAACCCCTTGAAAGTGAGTGTGTTTTATCGTTTAGAGTCAGATAGTAATGCTTCATTATATAAATACAGATATTGTTTTTCAGGAGTTCCCCGATGAGGTGACCCTTGCCATTAACGTGTCTGGTTGTCCGTGTCACTGTCCTGGCTGCCATAGTCAGTTCCTGTGGGCGGATAGGGGACATGACCTGACGACAGAGGCATTGTCTGCACTGATTCTTCAAGCGAAAGACACGATAACATGTGTGGGATTTATGGGGGGCGATGGCGACCCAGCTGAGGTCGACAGGCTCGCTGAACACGTGCGACAGAACCATGCGGGACTGAAAGTTGGTTGGTACACTGGGCGCACAGCAATCTCCCCACTCATCGACCAACAGCGTTTCGACTATATCAAAGTGGGGCCCTATCTCCGCCATCTCGGAGGCCTCGACTCCCCACGCACCAATCAGCGGATGTACCGCCGATGCCCAGATGGCTCCTTCGAGGATATCACCTCCCGCTTCTGGAAACATCAGGTAGGAACGAACTCATAAGTTTTTCCGCTCTTGATTAGCGTTATTTACCCCTTCGCTCCTTGACATTTTGCCCAAAAATAGCTACCTTTGCACCCGCTTAGAAAGTAGTTAATTTCTGTCAACAAAGCTCAAATTTATAAGTCTTACTACTCTCCCCCTGCCTGAAACAAAGCCTTCACGTCCCTAACTCTCCGAGAGTATCTTCCATTAGAACAAGGATTAAGACTCTGTAGGACCGTACAAGTACTCGTACTGGCCGTGCACTCCGAGAGTATCTTCCATTAGAACAAGGATTAAGACAAAAGAATATTCTTTACTTCTTTATAAAAATCAATCTCCGAGAGTATCTTCCATTAGAACAAGGATTAAGACGCTACATGATTTGCACTTGTTGAAGTCAAACCAGTCTCCGAGAGTATCTTCCATTAGAACAAGGATTAAGACGTCCGCGGCCTCGTATGATTCATTACAGATCAGAACTCCGAGAGTATCTTCCATTAGAACAATGATTAAGACATCATCATGCCCTTTTATCTCGTATCCACCATCTTCTCCGAGAGTATCTTCCATTAGAACAAGGATTAAGACCCAAGCATTATTCCCATGTTATCTGTCCAGACATCCTCCGAGAGTATCTTCCGTTAGAACAAGGATTAAGACAATTCCAAGATGCCGAAGCGATGGAGTGACTTAGCACTCCGAGAGTATCTTCCATTAGAACAAGGATTAAGACATGGTAAAGCCTAAGTAATCTGCCACTGCAGCGCTCCGAGAGTATTTTCCATTAAAACAAGGATTAAGACTAAATAGATGCATACTGCAGAGTTGTCTCTTGCTCCTCCGAGACTACCTTCCATTATAACAAGGATTAGAGATATTAAATCAGGAAAATATAAACAACAATAACAATTATATTATGGGTGAACAATTAGATTATTCATTTCAACACTATGGTGATTTTGGATGGAGTTTTTTATTTTTAGTGCCTTTATTAATAATAGTAGTATTAGTATTATATGTTATTATCTACTTAATTAATATAGGAGTTAAAAATAAATTACTCAAAAGAGGATTAATTACTATTTTACTAATAAGTTTGGTTATTCCTTTTCTTCGTTTGGGATTAGTAAAAAGCCATAATAGAGATGGTTCAATAACTATTCCAAAGTTTCAAAAAGAAATTATTAAGTCTAAGACAAAAAACATGTCTGAAGATGAGATAATTGATTATAGCATTGAGCTAACTGCTGAGACATTAAAGTTTTCTGACAAATGTAGCCCAGTTACATTCAAGAAGGAAACTAATGCTCATTGTGTGTTGTATACTAAAGTATTAGCTTCTGTATGTAATTATGCATTTCAAGTAAATCATATAAATGCTACAGCTTATCCTGTAGTTGGAGATGTAACTTTTGCTGGGATTAACTTATGTTCATTAGTTAGTAGTCTTCTTAGTTTTAATAATAGATTAAAGAACTTCACTAAAGATCATGATTTCGTAGAGATTAAATCTCCAAACTCTGATATTTATGTAGATGCCTGTATATATGATTTATTAAATGTATCTATCAAACAACGAAATTAGAATTTATATGGTAAATATGTCTATGCCATAATAAATTAAATTTATAAGAACTCAATCAGGAACTCCGCAAGTATGTTCCATTAGAACAAGGACTAAGATGACAGGAAGTTCTGTGGTGCAAGATAGTAAATAATATAGTATGAATTAATTAGATTCAATCAAATAATGAAAAAGATTTTATCAATAGTAATTATTCTGATATCCGTTCTTGTTATATGGAGTAGAAATTTTAGTTATAATCCAGAGAAGACGGCTGTATATGTTACAAATAATGCATTAAGTAGATCACATACTTGTTGTGCATGGTTTGTTATGCGGGCTATGCAAGCAGGAGGATGTCCAATAGGAATTTATCCAGCGTATTATTATTCTAAAGTATTACCGAAATATGGTTTTAAGGTAATAGAAACAAAAGATTATAAGAAAGGTGATATAATCGTATTTCCTGCTATTAAAAACCATATCTTTGGGCATATAGCAATATGGAATGGTGAACAATGGGTTTCTGATTTCAAGCAGAAATCGATGTTTCCAGCATCTGGATATAGGTTTGCAAAATATAAAATATTTAGATATAAAAAAAATACCTAACATCTTAAGATGGGTATTTGTAGGATTATTCTTTATTCTATCTTATCTCATTATATATATGGTAAACATGTCTATGCCAGAATAAATTAAATTTATAAGACCTCTATCAAGTACTCCGAGGGCTTCTTCTATCAGAACAAGGATTAAGACACCTGCATACTGATGAAGATTTGGAAAAATGTTCATAATACCGAGCGTATCTTCCATTAGAACAAGGATAAAGACTGATTGGTGATTGTGTCGTGCTCAAAAGTAGTAACTCTTAGAATATTTTCCATTAGAACAAGGATTAAGACACATCGTTCTCCTCGTTATTCATTGCGATGAGGATTAAGGAAATTGCTTTCCATTAGTACTCATGGCTCTTTGGAAGTAGAGTTCTTGGTGGTTAGAGTAGGGATGTCTTAAGAATGAGTTGTTGGTAACATTATTTTCCGAATGACATTCATTAGTGGAGATGAGGTGTGATGGGACTGATGGGGAATGCCCAAAATCGCAATTTTGAGGGCGGACATCCCAAAGCTTGATTTCGGTGAAAAATAAATTTGCTGTCATTCCTGTCATGCAAATGCGAGCGTTAACTGGTTAGTCAGTAGTGACTTACACGAAATGTTAAAAATGACAGCAACTATAAATAAAACTATTTTCGTGTTTTGAGAGGTAGATTGGCGTTGATATTTAGTGAGATGTAATTGCCTCGTTCGAGGGTTAAATGGTAGATGTGAATATAGTCTGTTTAGGTAGTATAGAAACCTTGAAGATGAAAGCAAAAAAGGTTTTTTACAGCTTACACAGCATAAGGGTCAGGGATATCTTGTCTCTACGTTCAATATTCATAGGTCTAAGTATAAGCTGCTTGGTATTGTCGATTCCTATTAGGATTACCTATAAAAGCAGTATTAACAGATAAAGAATAAGAATGAAGAAAAAGTTTAATACAATAATCATGTTACTACTCATTGCTATAGCAGTATATGCACAGCATACGCCACGGATAGTAAATGATTTCAAAGAGGGAGATTTAATCTTTCAAGTGTCGCAAAGTAATCAGTCTCCTTTTATTCAGTTAGCGACTAATTCGCCGTGGTCACATTGTGGAGTGATAGTAGAAAAAGGCGGTAAAGTCTATGTGCTTGAAGCCTCTAATGTCGTTAAGCTCACCCCACTTAAGAAATGGATTAGTAGAGGAAAGTTTGGTAAGTATAAGAGGAGACGAGTACTTAACAAACCTGTTAAGATTAGGTATGCTAAATATCTTGGTAAGAAGTATGATTTAGCCTTTAAGTTCAATAATGATAAATACTATTGTTCAGAACTTATATACGATATTTACAAAGACCAATTTGGTATTCAACTCGCTACGCCTAAACCGATTAAGTCTTACCATGTGTTTGGACTTGGAAAGTTAATGAAAAGGCGAGGTATGGATCCAAATCAGAAAGTGGTGGCTCCTTGTGATTTGTTATAGATAAAAGACATAATGCCTGCTTGCAGGCGTTTGTGAGTTTCCCCTGTTCGCAGAAAAGCTTCTGTTCAATCTGTGAGAGGTACCCCTACGTGACTCTTGTGTTCTTTTCTCACAGAGTTACACAAAAGAACAGATTTCACAAAGGGGGCACAGAGACATTAAGTCAACCGATAGCACAGAACGTTACAGGTAAAGATGGGTGTTGGGTGATGGGTGTTAGGTGTTGATGAATAGACATAAATCTGTCGCCGTCAATCGGCGTTTGTGGGTTCCCCTGTTCGCAGAAAGGCTTCTGTTTGATCTGTGAGTTCTGTGAGAGATAAGCTCTCCAACGAATCTCTTGTTACTGTGCTGTGTTAAAAAAAACTCCGTACTCTCCTTTTCTCTGTGTGAGACTTCATTAGAGACCAAAGCTTAGGCTACATCCTTATCATTCCAAATATATGAAGAGTCAAAAAGGTTTACAAACAGACAGCATCATACCCTCGCTGTCTGTTTGCAAACCAATAACAATCTACATGGAGTTTTATAAGATGAATACATACCTTATCGACATATAGAGTTGAATGCCGACAACGTAGGTAGGAACGAGTCTTGAGCCAACCTCCAAACCACCAACAAGGACCTTGTGCATCTTTGTAACACTGTCAATTGTACCACTTGCCACGCCGTAGGTAAGAGACATAATAATGATGATGAGCGATAATGAAGGTATAAAACTGGATGAGAAGGAACTGGGGAATAGCTGTCCTGTCACGCTTAGGAGGATAGCGTGGGGAATAGCAGTGAGGAGAACCATGATGATAACATAGACGATAAACTCGACCAAAGCTATGCGCAGACCAACTTTCTCACGATAATGGACTTTATGCTGATGGTCAGAAGATGTTGTTAGGCTACTTCTCGTGTTGGATAATGTCTCACGTAACGCATCATAGAGGCGGCTACGAACACACGCACCCACTGCCATCACTGCCATAATAAAGTAGATGAGTAGTGGTGATAGTTGGTTGCTGACAAATGAGCCAAAGAACCAACGGATGCCCTCACTGCTCAGCATAGACCGCATGGAGAGCTCCGGAAAAGCTGCCGTAACAAGCCATGAAAGCAGTATCAATGTCAGTTGGGCAACGAGAAGTACTAAGACAATATATCCTAACTTATTCCTCATCAGCGTGGAGATTGTCGATATCGATAATACGCAGTTCTAATGCCCTAACTACAAGGCGCGTAGCATTGACGCTCATCCCATTGTTACCATCAGGGAAGAGCTTCTGTACGAGTTCGTTCTGTCGTTTCTCCAAACTCTTTACGCCGAAAGGCATACCACGCAGGTTGGTTATCTGCTCCTTAGTATAGCCGAGTGCAAGGTGGCGAAGGAAGCGTTCGTCATACTCATCAATCTCGTAGCTGACCATCGCCTCTTGGTGCATTAGCTGACCGCTCACGCTCATCTTGAACCGGCCCACAATCTTTTCAAGGATAGGTTGATTGAATACCATTCGTTTACCCGACATGACACTTGCCACATCACCACGTGTCAGTAGTTCGCCACTCTTCAAGCAGATACCATCAGCACCAGCGTCAAGAACATCGACCCACAGCTTTTCATTCAGTATCTCACCCGTAAAGATAAGTACTTTCACGTTCGGATAGGTCTGCTTTGTTTGGCGACATATCTCTACGCCCACCGTTGTTGAACCACCCAATCCGAGGTCGAGTAGCACGAGGTCGGGTAGGTTCTGCTTAATTAGTTTCCAGTAGGCAACTTCGCTTTCAGCCGTTCCGATAATCTCCGCCTCCGGTATTTCGTTTCTAAAGATACCCTCTGTTCCTTTTAATTCCAAGGGTACGTCTTCAACGATAATGACTCTAAACTTCTCCATAGATATATTTTGTTTTATTTTGTTGCTTAATTAGCTTTTGCCAAGACCACATCTATTCTCACTCCCTCTGGTGTCTCGTTAGCTGAGATACCACAGCCACGTTTGTTCGTAGCCTCGCCATTGTCGCGGGCAATCTGTCGGCAGATAAAGAACATCAAACGGTCGGCAGATGGTTGGAAGAGGTTGCGACAAGCATCATCAGAGAGTGACAGTGTAGACATAATGACGTGTAAGGTCACGTAACCAGGCTGATGCTCTTCGGCAGTGACCGTCAGTGGTTGGTTATTATTAATAAGGTATAAGACATCAAATAAGTAGGCAAGGAAGACAGGGTCACCATTGATAAGTGGTGACTCAAAGGCTGTCGTCAGTTTTGCAGGGCTCACCAAAGTCGTGATATCCACAGGACGCGACATAAGTTTCACGGCCTCAATCTGGCTCATAGCCTGCTGACTAAGAATCTGATAGAGCTCCTTGTAGTAGATAGCCAACTCGTCAATCGCTTCAAGCTGACCGTCAGCTTCGTCGACAAGCTGGCGAATACGTGAAGGATAGTACATTGTCTCGTGTTTCAGCGTTGACAGACAGTTATCAAGAATACTATTACTAATGTGCAAACGCTCGTTCTCGTATTCCACACAACGCACCTCATCTTCGAGCAGTTCGATATCAGACTGGCTCTTCAGGTTCTCTTCCACCGATGCGACAAGTGCCTCCTTAATCTGGTTGACGATAGCCAATAATCGTTCAGGAAATCTGTCGCTCACCCCTTTCTCAACCTCTCTTAGTTTGTTCTCTTCGCTAACATCGCTAAGGAGGATAGTGTTTATCTGTCTTACACGTTCCAAACAGAACTGATAGACAAGGCGGTGACGATAATACATCACGTAATACACTGGTAGAATGGACAGTAGGAAGAGCACGAGAAGGGCAACAGCCACATTCTTATTGGTCTCCGACTTCATCATCATTCGGCAGTATTCGCCCAATGAGTTATCGGCATAACGCTCCTTAAAGAGGTGGGTATAGACAGAGTTATTATATTTATAAAGGTCCCACTCATGCAAGGCAAGTGCCGCAACAGCACTCTCATTGCGTATATCGAGGATAATTCCATAGTTCATCGGGATACTATCATGATACCATTTAATCTCTGCTGGGACAATAGATAGGCTCCCAAGTCGCTTCATCAGTTCCTTTCCTTTAGGCTGAAGCTGTAGATAGCGTTTATTAAGGTAGTATCGACAAGTATCCGCATAAGCCAACGTCTTACTATATGAACCATTGATATTAGAGAAGTAAGCCGAGTCGGCATAGATAGCCGCAAGGGTGGTGTAATCCTTCTTTACAAGTGCTGCAGCCTTATCATAGGTCCTTGTTGGTCGAGCCTGAGCAGTCAATAAGGAAGCAGTAGCAAGGAGGCAGGCCAACAAGACACGGCTGATACCCTTTGGCAGACGGAAGAAGAAGCGGCTACCCTTGCCTTTCTTGCTTTCAACCCCAATCTCACAGATAGCGAATATCTGGCTAATCTTCTTATACTTATTGATGATACCCTTACAATTCATCAGTCCGAAGCCATGCGATGAACTGTCTTTCTGGTCATGAATAGGCTTATGGTCGAAGATATGTTGCTGTTCTTCTTCTGTGAGTCCACAGCCCGTATCGCTAACAGCTATCTCTACATAGTCTGGTGCTTCGGTAGATGTAATCGTCACTTTCCCGCCTTTCTCTGTAAACTTTCGGGCGTTATCAGCCAAGGTATTCACCATGAAAAGCGTCAGAACACGGTCGGCTTTGACAATAGCCTTGGTATGCTCTACACGTAGTTCTATACCCTTCATGTAGAAACCCATACGTCCTTTCTTCACGATATCGAACACCTGTTGCACAGGGAAGCTCTCGATGTGTAGCGACAGTCGCCCTTGTCTGAGTTGGATCCACTCTGTGAGCACAGCGTTTAATTCATTAATCTTATCCGTCAACTCCCGTATATAGGTGTAACGTTCAGCCTTTACAGTCTCACTTTCACCGCCCTTCTTGAGTCTTTCTATCTCATGTAACATACGGTCGATGAGTGGGATAACACCGTTTACGAGTGATATCTTAGCCCTTTGTTCAAGGTTCTTACGTTTATTATCAGTGAGGTGTAACTTATTGATATCCAGTTGTTCGGATATCTCTTCATACTGTTCAGCCAACTCCGCCATGTGCTGTTCGTTCTGTTGTCGCCATTGTTCAAGAGGCTGAAGGAGGTCGTCTAACGACCCTTGTGTATCTTTTCTTCTACGGAGGTAATGGAAGAGAACGAGCGAGCCCAATACGAAGATGATAGAAAGAGCCACAGCAATAATGATGAGATTGAGCTGCTGTGAGGTGTTTTCTAATTGTTCCGCACGCGAAGTGAGATACCTGTCTTGTCGCGTTTCGTCCTGTAAGTCAAGATAGATATTACGGTTGTAATCACTTTGTTGTTTGTTGTTAATCGCCGAATAAGTCACACTCAACTGCTCACGGATAGACGCAACGAGGTCTGGAGCCTGCTTTATAGCAGGATTGTTGTTTAATGCCTTATTCAGACAAATGATAGCTGAACGATAGTCTTTAATCTGCCAATAGCATGAAGCCAAGGTTCGATAAGAACCTGCCGTCTGATAGACATCCCCATAACGTTGGAAGATATGCAGCGAACGCTGTGCCAAGTTACCTGCAAGGAGGCTATCAGGCATATTATCAAGATTGATGTATTGGAACGAGGGGAGGTTATTGTGCATCAGTGTCTCCCGACTCTTATCGTTCACAATCAGCTCACTGATAGCCTGCAAGGAGTTTGCCTCCCAATAAGGGAAGTTGTGTTGTCGTGCAAGCATATAGCATCTTATGAGATACTCAAACTCCTTTTGTTCAATAGCTTTCTGTGTGTTCGTATTGATAATACCACCCGAGCCGATGTTATAGAAGTAGGCTAACAGCTGTGCTATGTCTGTTTGGATCTCTCCATCAGGGTTAATTTGGTGGATGGCTTTGATGGATGGCTGTTCCAAACCTACATAATAATAATAGGTGGAGGTAACGATAGCAAACTCAGAGCGGGCATAGACCATACGACGTCGCTGACGAGGAGAGAGCAGTGCTTCGTCTTCTTCAATACGATGAAGTCTTTTCTGTGCCTTTTCATAGTAGTCGTAGAACTCCTTATTGAGCGACTCACGCTGACAGAGACGCATCAACTGGATATCAGCAACCAGCAGTTCTACTTGGTTATCAGTAATCTTTAATACGGAATCGAGCTTAGCGTTAGCTGCCGTAAAGCGCATCTTCATCAAGTCGACAAAGGCAAGGTTATTCAGTGCTTCTGCCTTTCCTGCGTCATAGTTCTTCGCTAAGTTATAGGCTTTATTAGCATAGATTGTGACAGAGTCGAGATTGCGATAATGGAGAGCGTAGGCCTTATCATTATAGAGGTCGACCTCTTTCTGATTGGGCGTACTACAAGCAACACACAACAGAAGGAGTAGGCAGGCTACCCATCCTTGTATTTTACCGTATGTTCTTGCTTTCTTCATCTATCTTATAGGGTCTTTGTCGCAGTCAATCTATAATCTAAAGGCAAATTTACAAAACTTTTCTCAAATAGGGGTTAAGCAACTACAGAATTATCTATCATCTTTATTTGACAACATGATTTAGTCGTTCTGTGATGGAGACCGTTGCTTTCTTCTTTCTTTCTCGTGGATAATCAAAAAGAGTTGGGTGCATCAGATTGCTGATACACCCAACTCTTTTTGATTATAAATAATGCTGTTCCCCATTTTAAGGATGGCAGAAGAAGAGTATTATCACTTGTGCCATAAATATTCTTAGGAACATACTGAGCGGATAAACAGTTGAGTATCCGACAGCTGGAGCCTCGCTTGAACAGATGGAGTTAGCGTAACCCAATGCTGGAGGGTCGGTATAGGTACCTGCCAACATACCCATAATTGTAAAGTAATTGAACTTATACTTCATTCGTGCGATGGTTCCTATGATAAGAATTGGGATGATGGTGATGAGGAAACCAGTGTAAACATACTTCAAACCGTCTCCTTGGATAACCGTATTCCAGAACCCTGCACCAGCCTTGATACCCACGGAAGCAAGGAAGAGGGCCAATCCCATCTCACGTAACATCAGGTTGGCTGATGTCGTTGTATAGGTGACAAGACCTATACGATGACCGAAACGACCTAAGAGAATGGCTATGATTAGAGGACCACCGGCCAAGCCGAGCTTCATAGCTACAGGCATGTTAGGGATGCTGATAGGCAGACTTCCAAAGAGAATACCCACCATGATACCGATAAAGATAGTTGCGATGTTTGGTGCATAGAGGCGTTTCTCGGAGTTACCCATCATCTCTGCTACACGGTTTACATTCTCTTCTGGACCAACAACCATGATGCGGTCGCCAACGATAAAGCGGTGGTTACGACCCGCAAAGAGGTCCATACCTTGGCGGATGATACGTGTCACGTTCACGCCATAGACTGAACGGAAATGTAGATTGCCTAAGGTCTTACCATTGATAGAGCTGTTGGTGATGATAATACGGCGACTAATGAGTGGTTGAGGCTGGTCTTCCTCGTGCCAGTCTACCTCAATCTCTGGACCTATGAAGGCTTGGATAGCCTGTGCGTCAACCTCTGCACTAACGATAAGTATCTCATCACCCAATTCAAAGACATTGTCTAATGTAGGAACACTGAGTACGTTATTGTGCATAAGACGTGTACAAACGAAATCGCGGTTGAGGAACTCTGATATTTCTTTGAGCTTTCGGCCTGCGATATAAGCGTTTTGTACCCTCAAATACATGGTGTGAGGTTTTGCATTTGGGTTCTCTGCTTCTTCCTCATTCAGCTTCTCATTCTCTTCTTCGAGGTTTACCTTACAGATATAGCGTATAGCAATTGTTGCACCGATAATACCTACGACACCCAAAGGATAGGCACAGGCATAACCAGAAGTGATGTCGAAATCCATCCCGTTCTTAAAGACGTTGTGTAAAGCCTCATTCGCTGCACCAAGACCAGGGGTGTTTGTTACGGCACCATAGAGCGTACCTACCATCATAGGAAGGCTACTTGAGTCTTTCGTGTCGAAGAAGATAAAGTAGCACGCAAACATCACGAGGATGTTAAGAAGGATTGTCACCGAGGCGAGAATGTTAAGTTTTAGTCCACCTTTACCGAAGCTCTCGAAGAAACCCGGCCCTACTTGTAGACCTATCATAAAGACGAATAGAATCAATCCAAAGTCTTGTAAGAAACTTAACACGGGTAGAGGGCCTGTGAATTTAATGCTTCCGGCTGCAATGCCGACAAACAAAACGAAGGTTACTCCAAGTGAGATACCTCCAATCTTAATCTTGCCAAGTAGTACACCTGCGGCAATGACAATCGAATAAAGCAATACGATATGTGCTACCGTATCCTGTTTTGCAGTTGAGAAAATATCAATTAACCAGTCCATAAGGTATTGTTTAGTGGGTGCAAAGGTAGTGATTTAAAAGAATATAAGCTAATCTTTTATGACAATTTTTAGGACGCTGAAGTTTTTTGTTGGTACAATGTACAATATTTGTAGATGGCTATCTATCAGAATGATAAGAATGAGTAGGGTAGGTGGATAGCCTTCTCTCCTTGCCTTTACACCTATTTTCTCCTGATAGTCAATAGGTTTTTGTAGACGTATGTAATAGTAGCCTCACTCACAGCCCCTACTGACCTCACCCCCAGCCCCTCTCCGAATGGAGAGGGGAGTGATTACCGAGATACCCCTATTAGGCTGCTTACATACTTCGTAAAGGTTTTTTCTCTCACAGAGCGCACAGAGTTCACTGAGCATTTTGGCGCACAGTTTCGAGCACACAGAAGGCCTTCGGCATACAGAGTTCACAGAGCGTTATAGCTAAAGAAGGGTGTTGAATGTTAGGTGTTAGGTGTTGATGATAAGCTAACGTTGGGTGTAAGGTTCTGTGTAATCGGTTGACTTAATGTCTCTGTGGGCCTTTGTGTGTTCTGTTCATCTGTGTTCTCTGTGAGAAAAAATATGTCATTCTTCGTTTGTCATTATGTCATTATGTCTTCAAAAAAATCATTTGTCTCCATTTGTCATTATGTCATTCTGTCTCAAAAATAATCATCTGTCTCTATTTGTCATTATGTCATTCTGTCTCAAAAAAATCATTTGTCTCCATTTGTCATTATGTTATTCTGTCTCAAAAGTTTCCTCTGTCTTCGTCCGTCCCTCTGTTATTCTGTCTCAAAAACTCCCCCTGTCTTTATTTGTCCTTATGTTACTCTGTCTCCCATTTATTCTGTCTGTATCGTGTTGAAAAGTCTTGACAATGATATGTATAAGGGTCTGGGATAAAGAAGGGGGATATGTATAAGAAGGGAGTATGTAACTATCATGTATTCAGCTGGTTATAGATAGTAAAGAAGAAGACGCCTAATAAGCATCAAGAAGGGCGTCTTCAACATGCAAGAAGGGTATGTTCTTGAAACAAGAAGGGCGTCTTCTTGAACGTTGATAGGTGTGTACAGGGAGTGAGTAGTGCGAAAAAGGTTTACAAGAAGGTCTCTCGAATGATAATAGTAGAGCTTTCTGATGCTTCTATCGAAGTATTCTGACAATTATAGCAAAGGTTTTTAGAAACTTATGACCAAGCCTTTCATGAGTTTAGTTTGTTGCTTATTACAGAGGGTATGGAGTGGGGTAATAGACAAAGAAATCCCCTTGTTTGTTGTCCGAACAAGTATTCGGCAGCAAACAAGGGGATTTTTTATTTACGTGTTATCGTTCTTACTTAACGCTAATCTTCGCAGCCTTGTTGCCTACACGTACGATGTAGGTACCACGAGCGAGGGAGATGCGAGTGCTGTCATCAGCAATCTTAGCTTGGTAAACGAGCTTACCATCGATAGTGTAGATAGCTGTTGTAGCATTCTTTGCGCCCAGGATATTAATAGCACCATCGTAGAACTGGATCTTAACATCCTTATCTGCACTGACTGCATCAATGCCTGTTGGGGCAGTGAATGTGATGTAGTTTGTGTGGAGAAGGGCATTAGGGAAATTGTCGTTCGCCATCACACAAACAAGTTTCGTGAAATCACTTGTAAGCTTCAAAGTAGTTACACCATTCTCAACGGTGTACTCTTCGTTGGCTGTAAGCTCTTCTCCTTGTAACTCACCATCAACATATTGCACCTTGCCATTGAACCAGCGGTAGGTAGTAGGCTCACCTCCAACAACCGCTTCAGAGCTGAGATCGACCTTACCATCAACACACTTAACATCAATTGGGGCCTGAAGGTTGTAAGAGTATTTGTCGAATCGTTTGCCGTTGTTGCTTGGCAATGGCATTGTAGAGAATTTCAGACGGTTGCCAACAACGTTGAGAATTCTAAGGTTGGTATTCTTTGACACATCAACCTTTGTAAGTTTGTTAGCGTTCAACCACAACTGCTCTAACTGAGGAAGCTTGTCGAGTGACACGCTTTCGAGGTCGTTATCACTCAAGTCAAGGCTCTCAAGTTTAGGGTTATCAAGTTTGATATCCTTCATCTTGTTGCTTGATAGGTAAGCAAAACCAAGGGTTGGTGCCTTTGATAAGTCGAAGGTCTTAATCTTATTACCAATCAATGAAACTGAGAAAAGCTTTGGGAACGGTGACAGGTCAATGTCTGTCAACTCATTACCATCAAGGTTCAAGTCGGTAAGGTTTGGTGCTGCAGGGAGCTTAATAGATGTAAGTCCTGCATTCGTAACAGCGATAAGCTTTGCTTCCTTCATACCAGTGAAGTCAGCATCGGCCATCTTAACGTTTGAGATACTGAACACTTTCACCTTGTCATCGGCATTAGCAACGAGTACACGTACCTTTGTATTTGGCTTTGACTTAGCTCGGAAGAGCTTGTAAGTCTCTCCAAGTGCATACTGTGTGACGTTACCATTACCCTCCCATTCGATGTAGACAGACTTACCAGGAACATAGCTTGCGAGAGAAAGTGCCACGCTGTCAGTCTGGTTGAGCGTTGTGAATGAAGCCAACTCATATTGTGGGAAGGCGATAGGATGAACGTATGTTGTCTTGAAGACGTTCTGTCCTTCGAAATCAGGGTAGGCTGCATGCGTCATCTCACAATAGATAGAGTCGAGTGCAAGGTTCTTGAACTTAGCAGAACCATCTGTAATGGTATAGTCAGTACCCAATTGTAGAGGCTGACCATTCTTCTTCTTCCATACAAACTGAGTCTTAGCACCATTCTTTGTGACGTACTGTTCAGAGAGGTCGATACCTGGTGAAGAGGTTGAAATCTGTAGATCGTGCTGCGGAGCATAGATGAAGTTGCCACGAGAAAGGCCGAAGTCGTTAGGCATATTAGCCAATGTGAAATAGTTGCCACTGATATTCAACTTCTTAACAGGTGCAACGGTTGGTATTCCAATCTCGGTCAACTCGTTGTTAGCAACATTGATATCCTCTATAAGTTCGCTGTGGTTAAGGATAAGACGGGTGAACTTGTTGTTAGAAATATCAAGCATACGCAAGTTGTCGGCATCCTTAAGATCCAGCTTGTTCAGGTTGTTATGACTTACATTCAGCTTCGTTACACCATAGATGGTATAGTAGAGCAATGAGTCAATCTGGTTATGACTAATATTGATATCAGTCAAATTACTCTTATTAAAATAAGATGATGGACCACGGAGATCAACACGTCTTAGCTGATTGTTAGATAAGTCGAGCTTCTCAAGCTTATTGTTGTAAGAGAGGTCAATAGATGGTAGTCCTGCGTTCTTCAGCGTCAGTATGCGAAGTTCTGTAAGTGCAGAGAGATTGATGTTATCAATGTATTGACCATTAGACTCAAGACTTGTTACGTACTTATCTTGTGGAACATATATGATAATGTTACCAGCGCCAGTACGTGTAGTAGAGATGTTAGGTGTAGCAGGACGCTCTTCCTTAATCTGGAATGGCTTTGTTTCTCCATTACCTAAGTCAACCTTTATCGTCACAGGATTAGCTGCAGTAGCACCAAGGATACCCACTGACATGTTAACTGGGGCGCCTTCTGATCCAATACTTGACATTTCAACAGCCTTCTCGTCCTTTCCAAACTCGGCAACTGTCTTTATTCTGAAGTTCTCAGTACGGATAGGGTAGTCTTTAAGACGGCTATTATTGAACTGAACAAAGACCTCTTCATTAAGTGCTTTCTTCAGTGTTACCTTACCATTCTCGTATGAGTAATAGCTGTCATCTAACTTTTCAGGTTTTGTAGGGTCGGCCTTTGGAACACGATAAAGTATCGCATCTGTCCTTGTGTTCTTACGAAGTACGCGCTTGCTAAGGTCGATGACATCACCTACCTTATATGTATCGTTCAACTCCATAGGGTTTTGCTCGTGGTAATACTCAAACCAGTTGCCAGGTTCAGGTAGTGTCGCAAAGTCCATGTAGTTGTATCTTACGTTGACACTATATAGTTTTGGGTTCTGACTAACGTCAAGGTTCCGTAGGAGGTTACGGTCGCAAGAGAGTGTGAAGAGCTCTGGATTGTTTCTTAAGTCAAGCTCTTTCAAGTTGTTACCACCACAATAGAAATAGTAGAGCTTCGGACAGTGAGACACATCAATGGTCTCAAACTTCACGTCAGTATTGACAGCTCCAGAAGAGTGAGAGATGTAGAGCTGCGTTATCTCAGGGTTATGACTAAGGTCAAGAGTCTTGATACGAGAGTCACCCACGTTGAGTATTTGCAGTAATGGGTTCTTTGAGAGGTCTACACTTTCAACACTTGTCATGTCAAGGCTCAAACGCTGCAGCAGAGGACACTCTGTTGGGTCTGCTGTCTTGAGACTAATAGTGTGGTAAGCATCAAACGAACGGAGATTAGGAAAGTTCTTAAGCGTAAAGTCTGGAGAGATATGTCCAATCTGTGTGACCTCCAACACCATAAGATTAGGCATACGACCAATCATCAAAGGAGTTGTGGCTGTGAACGGATTGTCCTGCAGATAGATAACACTTAGGCTCTGTAACTTATCAATATTGAGTGAGTTTAAGTTGTTATGCTCTAAGTTCAAGACTTGTAGCTTTAGGTTGTCATTAAACTCAATCTGGTCGATTTCGTTACCTGAGGCATTAAAGTAATAGATGTTAGCAGGGTCACCCTTAATAGTTACCCACCCATCATCTGATACCGTACCAGTGTAGAGAGAGCCTGTCATGGTATGATTGCCATTCTCACTCTTTACTGTGGTTTTATTTACATCGAACTCTTCGTCACCTGAGCCACAGTCAATGGAAACGGTAGTCGCATTGTCTTTTGCACCCAACACAAAGGATATCTGTGCTGTAATCCCACTACTCTTAGCCTTAGCAGGCATGTTAGTATGGAACTTGATGATCTGTTGATCGTCTTGCGCATGGGCAGCAAGCGAGCTCCAAAACATTGCCATCACTAAGAGAAGAAAGGATGGCAGAAAAGTAAATTTATGCTTCATATATTTATAAATATTATAGTTTTCTTATATTATAGCATGTGATTAATTATCGTATTCCCAAGGGTTAAGAGTGTTAGTCCTATCCTTTGGGAATATTATTCGACGTTTATCAAGCCTTAATAGATAACGATACGCTGTGACTTACCACCATTTACTTGAATCAAGTAAACACCCTTGTTCCATGAAGAGGCATTAACGTTAAGTTCGTCACCTTGTGCTGAGAGCGAGTGAACTAACTGTCCGCTGAGTGAGTAAGCACGTAGATTCAGCTGCTTTGCACCAGCAAGGAAGGCTGAGAAAGAGCGTTCGCCAGTCATTGTAATGACAGGTACTGCCTGACTCTCTGCGTATCTTACACCATTAATACCATTGGTTTCCTTTTCCTTTAGTACTTGCTTCAAACCTGCGTAAGCGTCAAACTTACCTGCACCCCACTGTACTGGGTCGCCCGTATTAGTAACATACTTATCCTTACGAGCGGTCTGCTGAATGATACGTATTACGTCCTTGACTGTCAAACTTGGGTTTGCTTCAAGCCAGAGGGCAATAGCACCAGCCACAACAGGCGTAGCCATGGATGTTCCGAGGGATTGATGCCAGTAGTATTTCTTACCACCTTTCTCCAACTTACCCTGCAATGCCATGTCAGTATAGCCTAAGTCAGTATTCTCTACAGCGTATGTATTAACAGAAGAGATGATAGATGCACCCGGAGCACATACGTGTGGAAGGTTTCTACCATCGGCTAATGTACCGAAAGAAGAGAAGCGTGAAGCCTCGCCTTCAGGGAAGTCATCTTCATCACCTCGCTTGTTGTAGCCATAAACAAAGCCGTCGAGAGATGACCAGTGGTTGCGTACATTGTAGCTACCAACAGTAACGATGTTTGCAGCACATGCCATATCGCTGATAGAACCATTGCGTG
>ERZ772909.138-NODE-138-length-50758-cov-6.116127_pt1 | contig 50758 bp, 46 predicted proteins | sample MGYA00511137_ERZ772909 | MGnify/ENA primary metagenome ERZ772909 (study PRJEB29015, sample SAMEA2738095) | human oral metagenome | biome: human oral; feature: human-associated habitat; material: saliva | place: China | collected 2270 ... | reverse complement strand
ATGCTTAACTCTTTGGGAGTTAAATATACTGAAGTAAATTTGTGTTAAAAAAAAAATAGATAACTGTCTAAAAGTGTATAACTGTGAAACCATATGTGAATATTCAGTGTTTATTTATATAAGGTAATAACGAAAAAAAACAGTTATCTATTCTTATATAAGAACAGCCCTCTTTCTTCTTGTGTATGTGTGTTTCTTTTATGAGGGCTAGGTTCTTAACTAGGTTGTCAACATATCTTTTAATACTCTTTCTATATTTGTGTTATATTTTTCAGAGTATTTATTTAATAGATATGCTATGTAATCTGGTTCTACTGCTTTGGCATAAGCTAGGTAACCTTGGAACTCTTGAACTTCAGGTTTTGTCCAAGTGGCTCCTTCTACTAGGTTCTCATAACAGAAATTGTTTATTCTTGTTTTTAACGCTTTGTTGTTATGATGTCCTAGTGTGATCTGATTATCTTTATTGAGCATGAGTCCAACATTCCAGTTTCTTCCTGCTCTAGAACCATATCTTGTTTTCTCTTTGTTTATTTTGAACGGGGCGTTGTGTTTCTTTAAGATATTGTTTATCTCTTTGATTACGTCACTCCATTTAAAACTCTTTCTTGCACTAATGATAATATCATCAGCGTATCTTGTGTATGTGAAGAATGTTCCATACTTCTTACCTAGTTCTACGCATAAGTTTGTTATGTCATAGTCTATAGGTACCGTGCAAAGATTTGTAAGTGCTGGACTGATAGGTGTTCCCTGCGGTAGAGAGTCATTTAGGAGGCAAATGTCTAGCATTTTAGAGATGGCGTCTCTGTCTGTTCTGATGAGTACTCCTACAGGGTACACCTGCTCCAGCATGTTTAGTATATACGCTTTATTGTGGGATGGGAAGAAGTTTTTAAAATCAATCTTCAAGAACCAGTTTGATTTGTTTGCCTGATGTCTCTGTAGACTTTTTATATGACTCCTTCCTTTTACGTAAGCATAAGCTGCGTCATGAGCTCTGCCACTTGCTTTGAATTGCAACCACTCCGCTAGTTGTGACTGTGTGCATTTTAACTCTGCGACAGGTGCGTCTATTTTACGCAGTCCTCCTGAACGCTTTGGGATTTTAAAAGAAGTGTAAAGCTCTCCTTCTGGTTTTATATTTTCCCAATTTTGTAAGATGTTGTTTAGAGTTTCAAGTGCGTTTGCTGTTTTAGAATATCTATAATCATCTGGAATTTGAATTGTAGTATATTCCCTTATCTCGCTAGGTGGTGGTATTGGTTTATTCTGTAGTATCTTTTGAATACTTACGTTAGGGTAATTGATTTGTTTTCTGTCTAGTGTTAATAACATTTTGTTTTCCTCCATTACAGATATAGAATCGAGACGCTGAGAAGACGTAGATGGATGCGATTTGTTAGTAAGTTACGTCACTTGGTGTTACAACAGGTAGTTGATTTTTCAACGGATTACTTTTTACTGACGTCTTTTACCCGATTTCCAGTGGTTGAGTCTCTTTCTGATCACCGGAGGCTTTTGTGGCAGCTTTCTATTCTTCTCTGACCTTTTGTTACATTAGCGTTTTGCGTAATGCTTTACACTATTGTGTGGTGTAAATATTACTAATGGATATTAATTTGTTTAGAACGAGTCTAAAAACATATCAAAGATATTAATTGTTGCAAACTTTTTTAGTTTGGCTGTGTTTATAAAGTTTATAAAGTTGGCTACTTGCAAGCTCGCTAACACGTGCACCGTAGGGGACACTGATAATGTCATTCCGCAGGCACTTGTTGGTGTTTCCTCTTTTGCTTCTTCATGAGTGAAACACATAGATGCTAGTAACTGTTCTCTGTCCTTTTCATTTTTCCAATCTGCAGCTAGGATAGTTCCGTCTTCTAATCCTAGTCTAATATCAAACATTGCTTTTATCTGCTTGTTCTTTGTAGCTATAGTGGTGATGTCTCGTCTGGTGTCAATATTATCTACAGCTAGAAATACATAACCTGATAGTCTGTCTGTTGGTGCACACTTTCCTTTCTTTACAATTCTACAAGAGTCATTAATTTTAAGTAGGCGTGCTTCAAGTGCATCTGTTTTTAACATACCTACTTCTGTATTGTCATAAAGCTGATTTACTACATTGTGTGATTCTATTATATCAAAATCCCACAGCGTAATCTTATCTATTCCAGATCGTACTAACATATCTGCTAGAAATGAACCAGTAGCTCCACAGCCTACAATGTGTACTTCTGTTTTACCTAGTTTCTTTGGGTCAAAATAATCTTTGCTTTTGTTTAGGTTAATCATTATTTGTTCCTCCTATTAAAATAGTGATTACGTTCATCTCCTTCTGGATAGCCTGAGTACATCTCATTTTCTAAAATGTCATCCCAGTCATCTATAGCGTAAGGGGTTTTTCTTATAGGTTTGCCCCATAGTGCTTGTTGTGGTGTTGGCTTTGGTTTCTGTAGCTTTTCTTTGCTTTCTTTTTTAGCCCACTTAACTGCGTTTGAGTTAGGTAACATTATTTCTATGTCTGCTGTTTCATATTGTATGTTTGTCTTTAGGTCATAGATTGTTGCCCAGATTTCTCTTTTCTTATTTACAATTAAAAAGATATAGAAGTCATCTCCTTTTAATTGTTTTAGATGGTCTTCTTGCAGTTTACGGTCAGTAGTGCTAGGTGTAGTTCCCATGTTTACATGCGAGTGTCCGTGCATACGCATTTTATCAAATGTGTTATCTTTTGGATCAAGCATGTATTTTTCTAACCATTTGTTAAACTCTTTAGCGTCAGCAACTATTGATGTTGCTGTTACAGTCTGGGGGTATACTAGAATGTCTGTGATTATAAAGATATTATCTTTACGGTTTACCGTTCCGTGCCATCCTATTTCTTTAGGGTTAAGGTCTACTAGTGCCCACATTTTTGTATAGGCTTTTTCTGTAAAATACACTACAGGTTTCTTTTGGTTTGGTGGGATAATTGGTATCATGTGTTCCTCCTAATGTTTATAGTATTTTGCATGAAGATCTGTTTTTTCAAATTCTTCTATGATTTCAGGAAGTGCGTCTGGTATGCTTACGTACTGTTCTGTTTCTGTGTTATAAAGCATGTAGTCATACCCTTGTAGTATTCGTGTCATAGTGCTTATAACATAGTTGTCACTTAAATTAAGCTGTTTACATGCGTAGTTTATCTGCACGATAGCTCCTTCTATATCTCTGTTTTTTAAGAAGTCAGCTATTGCTTGTTCGTGTGACCCCCAACAGTTAAATTGCATTAGATGTGGCTGAGGCATATAATCGTCTTTATATGTTGCATATTCTTTTTTGCTTGCGTTATTGTTTAAAAGATTTAATGTACACTCAGTATACGTAGGTATTAAATACTTCCCTTGGGTTAGAGTGTGCCATAGAATTGCTATGCCTCTTTCAGATGTGTCTTGTTTTGCTACTCTTTGTAAACAACTATCTACTTTGTTTACATCCCAGTGTTCTAACGTAGTTAAGTTGTTAAGGTGTATCTCTTGTTTTCCAAAGTCCACCTGCATCTCTATGTTTGGAAAATATTTTTCTATGTATGCCTGTGCGTTTTTAGTATTATCTTCTAACTCTTGTATGGTGCTGTAATTAGGTCCCTCCTCTATGAGTGTATTTAACTCTTGTGTTAATTCTTCTATTTTTTGTTCTTTGATTTTTATACTTTCTTCAAAGTTTTTGATTCCTTCCTTATATTCCTCTATACTTTCTTCTAGGTTTTTTACTTTAAGTTTTTGGTCATTTATTTGTACTCGTAAGTCTGTTTGATTTCTACGCCACGCACGTACACAACTTTCTTTTAGAAAGAACTTGTTGTTTTTACATCTGTTAAATAGTTCCTCAAGTTTCTCGTTGATATTTTCTGCATTACAAAGCTCTGTAAATAAATCTAGTACATACGTTTTTACTGTGTCTGGTGCGTTATGTGCGTAATACAACAGTAGTTGTAATAGATTAGCTAAATTATTTAGTTGAGCTGGTATTGTTTCTACAAAGATCAGAAGTTTATTTATTTTCTCTCCGTAAATTTCTATATTAGGGTTTAATCTTACTGCATAAACATTTGCGTTGTATAAAGATTGTGCTAATGCTTTTGCAGTATCATCCTCTATGTATAAGTTTGTTTTAAACTTTGTATAGTTATCACTATTTATTAGTGTTATTGTCCTTTTTATTACAGGTAAGCGGTCTTTATCTACTATACTCAGTACAAAACTATCTCTATTTGTTTTTGTAACTGCCTCGTAGCTTAGGTCTTGTTCTACAGCCGCAATAGATTTGTTATATGAAGTGTCTATTGATAATGTGTAGTTTTGTGCAGTTGTTGTTAGTAAGTGTAACATCTGTTTTATAAATGAGTGTGTTGTATTTTGTACTATACCTACGCCTGCTGTTGAGTTGTTAGATACACCTATATACGGTTCTTGGCTACAGTTGCATATAAGTGTTGGTAAAAATTCTGTTACAATGTAGTCTGTGTTATTTATGAACTCATTAAAATTTTTATAATTTGCCATAATATCCTCCTAAAAAAAAATAGGGGATTGCTCCCCTATTCTAAAAATTACCGTCAGACTTTACAGTCTTTGTCAGGCGATATTCTTCAGCATCACCCGCAAGCTCCTTAATAGTTTTATCAAGAGCAGATGCAGGTACTGCTACTCCGTTTAGAAACGGAAGACCTACATTAGGGTCCATGTTGTTATCTGCGAAAGCCTCCGCTACTGTTGTTGTTTCTGGATCAATAACTATAGTCTTTCTAGTGTGATTGTCTGCTATAAATAAATTTTTCATGATATTATTTCCTTTCATCAATAATAAAAATGAAGAGGCTTATGCCTCCTCATTCGCTTCCTCTGCTACAACTTCCTCGTTGTCTTCAAACATTGCGAGAGTTGCATCTACTGCTGCGTCATACTTAACAACTGCTTCTCCGAACTTGGCTAGAACAGCGTTTAGCTTTGGTAGCATAGGTGCAATTGCTTTTGCCATGTCCCTCTTCTCTAGTGGTTTAGCAAATGCAATCGTAATGTCTGTAGCGTCCTTACGTGCAGAGATTGTTACTCCTAGATTGAGGTCTTCCGTGTTGTAGTAGTTACCTTCTACAAAATTTACACGGAAAATCTCATTACCGTCTTCGTCTTTAAGTACTGTTGCATCTTTGTTATTCTTTGCAACTTCTAGTACGTGTTTTGGATCGTACCTATCTAGGGTGATAACGGCTAGGTGTTTTAGTGTTCTAATCTTCATAATTTACCTCCTTGTGAAGACTATAAAATAAACGGTAATGTGAGGTAAGTGTTAGTTAAGTTACCTATTGTTATTTTGTGCGTCTTACCTCACGCTCCCCGTATGGGACATTAATAAATTTCTTTTTCCATAAACCTATACAATGCTTCAATAGCGTGTTCTATACCTAGGTTATATGGTTCATACTTTTCTTTGTTTCTTGTGTTTCTATCAGGTCTTCTCTGGAATAGTTCACTAAAGAGTTCATAAAGTTCTTTGTACTCTTCTTCAGTTACTGGACAATCCTCGTGTTCTGAATAAAACCAATCTAATTTCATTTGACAGTCTGTTAAAGCTGAGTTGTAAATTTCCATAGGGTCATTAGTCCAGTCTGTGCTGTGTTTAAACCATTCCATTTCTGACTTAATGAGTGCGTGTGTTACTGCTCTCATTTTGTTCACCTCCTAGAATGTAGGATTAATAGGTGTTGTACTACCGCTGGTTACAACGCCCTCCGTATGGGATGCTGTTTCTTCTAAAGCGTCTAGCTCTTTGTACTTGGCAATCCAGCGAACTATAGCACTTTTATTTAGACAAGCACACACAACGTCATATTTAATTTCTGTTTTTCTGATGTAATATCTTTGGCGTGGTGTAGCTAAATCCCAAGTTTTAGGTAACATGATAACCTCCTTAAACTCCTGTATGTCCGAAACCACCACTTCCTCTAGTGGTTTCTGATAGTTCATGCACAATATTAGGTGTAATGTGTGTGTATTCTGTCACTACCATCTGTGCAATCCTATCTCCGTCTTTGATTTTCATGGCGTGCTCACTCTGGTTAATCAGAGGTACGTGCAGTTCACCTCTGTAGTCTGAGTCAATAGTGCCTATGCCACTTACTAGCGTAATACCGTGTTTAGAAGCTAATCCTGAACGGGCTCTAATCTGTGCCTCATAACCTATAGGTAGCTCAAGGAACACTCCTGTTGGAATAAGCATCCTCTGCCGTGGCAAGAGCGTTATAGGTTCCTCTAGCCTAGCTTTTAAGTCCATGCCTGCAGCTCCTTCTGTGGCATACTCCGGTGTGTACTTTGGGTCTACGACTTTCATATTAACTTTCATTAGTTGTCCTCCTTTATGTTTAGTAGCTGGGTGTAAATCACCCAAAGTGATACATACATTATTTTAGCATGTACGTCCTTGGTTAACACTACTAATATTAAAACCGTAATGTAAGTTAGTGTTATGGCTATATCAGACAGTATCTCTTTGTCTACCTTATCTCTAATTAGAGAGGTGAGTGTAACGAGTACACCCACCACGCTAATTACGGTCTCCTGCCAGACGTTTGTGCTAAAGAATAGCACAGTAAAGGTAGCTAGTAGCCCTAATTTAATTAAGATTTTTAGGGACATTACTTTGCTCCTTTAACTCTTCTAGGTTTTTTGCTGTAAAGATACCCTTTTTAGCAGTATACTCTACAGAGAAGTCCTCCTCTTTTTCGATAGACTCCCGTATACTGGTTAGTAGCTCTGCTATACCTTCCTGTATAGACTGGTACATCAGCTCTGATGCCCTACAGAATCCTATAGCGTACAGCACCCTTGGTGCGTCTTCTGGGCTTACGCCCATTTCCTGTATCTGCTTTAGGGCATCAGGGTAGCTCTCTTCTGCTCCGTCCAGAATTGTCTCTGGACTTACAGTCATATCCATAGTAATTTCGTTCATATTAAACTCCTTTCAATAAAAAAAAAGTAGGGATAATTCCCTACTTATTCTCCAAAATCTGGCACTCTGAAATAACCTCCGAAGTGGCTTTCCAGTTAACGAACTCTGGATTCTGTTCATTACGCTCCAAACGAACGTAAATCTGATTATTCGAGCCTTTAGCAGCCTCTGGGACAGTCTTGCATCCCATCTGCCTAATAATAGGCGATAGGAACTGTACTAATTGCTGGCGGCTCTCTGGAACTACCTGCATAAGGCTAAATGCTCCTACAGGCTCCTTACTATTGAGGTTCACACCGTCAACGAAGTGCAGTAGGACTATGTCCCTGCCGGTTACTCTAGATGTAAACATGCTGAATCCTGTGCACACTCCTTTTAAGTATACAAGGTCTGTGTCAGCACAGAGTTCATTCTGCGATAGCTCTACTGGAGTTGTAAACTCCGCAAAGCTACCACCAGTTGCAGGTGTGTTAAATTCATTAAAAGTGTTAGCGGATTTCTTTGCAGTTCCCTGCATTTTCTGAATATTAGCCATGACTTACCTCCTATTGTTTGTTCTATGGCTGAAATAACTTATATGCCCCGTATGGGACTTAAAAAAAAGAATTAAAATATAAAATAAAAGAGAGCACTTATTCAGCACTCTCTTCCATTTGGGCTTTACTATACCCTAGCTCATAGCCTCTTGTGAAAGCTACGTGAGCTAATGTGCACAGGTTATGTGCCTCCATAGGCTGATCCCATTTGGCTGCTGGCACGGTGAACGCCACCTCACCGTTTACAAGCACCTGAGCCGCTGTAGGGCAGTCCAGGTATCTGTTGCTAACAGACAGGTAGATTACATCTATTCCTGTCCAGTCTAGAGCGTTTTGGTTACGCTCTTTGATATAATTAAAAAATTCGTTGTACGTTGCTACTGTATTCATTTTATTTCTCCTTTATTATAAATATATTTGTAAACCTGATTGTTTACACTCATGCAGTAGGGGATTTTTATTATTAAAATTAATATTTGATTAAAATTTTAGTGCTAGAAATTGTGCACAATTTAATTGTATGTTTTTGCGTTTTCGCTAAATTGTGTGAAAACTGTGTGAAGATTTGTTTACGAATAATATGACTTTTTCAACCTAAAATGAGGTGACCCCCCTACATGTTCTATATAGGATTTTAAAATCAGTGTAGCATATATAGTACACTAATTCACTGTTTCTACACAAAACCCATTTTATGTGATATTTAATATCATCTATTCTTCACATAATCTTCACACATTGACTCCTCGTATCTTTATAATATATAGTAGGAAGGTGTATATATATATCATTATATATATATTTTATGATATATATACACCGGAGGGTAGGTGATTATTTCGGTAAAATTAGTGTAGCAAATATGTTACACTGATTTTTTTTTTGATGAGTAAGGGTGTGGGGGGGGTATCCTGGTGAGCACGAAGCTCTCAACCAATTTTTAATTTTTAATAAACTCACAGGTATTCATAGATTCATACGGTGAGTTAGAGGTACATAACAACATACGCCACAGTGGGATTGTATACAAAAGTTACTTTAGCCCACACGGGGAGTTCGAGGGGTGAGTATAGGTCAGTTAGAGTGTATAAGGCTCTAGGTGCTTAGTACTTAATCTGTCGAGTGCTATAGCTGGTGGGGAGGTGGTGGGACGTTAACCTATCTCGTGTGTTGTGTAGAGGTATAGCGATACAATCTTCTTCTATTGAATACACACACACTAGAGGAACGTAGAGCTTATAGCTCCACGTCCTCATCTAATGCTAGACTATCCAAGAGGTCATCTGCACTATCGAAGTTATCCGCTTCATCATCATAAGTATCTCTAAATAGATTCTCATATGATATGTCAGCTCCTAGATCCACCCACTCGTTCTTGTAGTTGGTGTATCCATAGCTGTCTATTTCAGCCGCTTTCCTAGCTGCTTTTCTGGAGTATTCAGGTATTAGCTGATTCTCCAGGACTAACTTGTCGCAGCCTGGGCAATAGTTGTCTCTACCCTCATCTAGGAGCATTAGCTCACCACAATCAGGGCAAACTCCATACACTGCCTTACCGCCTTTGGTTTCAGGCATAGTCTCTGTGTACAGTTCTAACAGTTCCTCGTTGTTGAGGATTGTTAGCACTGCGTGACCCCACTCTGCCAGGTTCTTTGTTGGCACTTTACGGAGCTGTTTTTCTCCAGCCCAGTCTAGAGACTGTAACATATCTCTGAAGTATGTATATAGTGCTTCTAAATCTTCTCTATGATAGAGCACACCTTCTACCATATATGTAGCTGGTGTTTTCTTACCTAAGCTCTTGTTGGCATCGTCTTCTGCCTTTAGTTTGTCATAAGGCTTGTTATACTCAGCCCAGAGCTGTGCTTCTCTGTTGGTGCCGAGCATCTTATCTCTTCTACGCAGACTCTCTGCCTGTCTGCATATCCTACGATAGTAGCTCTCTTTACGGAGAGCTTCTATCAATTCCTGTGTATATGCTTTTTCCTCGTAGTCATCAATCCCAAGTACTAACTGCCAAGCCTTGTAGTTAAACTTGGAGTATTCTTCGAGAGCATACTTTTCTCGGTTGGACAGGTGTAGTCTGCCTACTGTGCGTACTCTGAAGTTGTCATAAGTAGGAGACTTAAGCTGTCTCTTACCCTTACGTATTCTAGCTATTCTTTTGTCTTTAGCTTTAGCGTGAGCTTTACGCTCTGCTAACGCATCTAGCAGGCTTCTAGCTTTGTTCTCTAAAGCTAGGCTTTCTGGATCAACTTTGACTATAGCTTCCTTTCTATTTAACCTGTTGAGACTAGCAGTTGCTTCCTCCATAGTGCAGCCTTCTTCAAGTAGGCGTACTATGTGCTGTGTGTTACGGCTATTGTCCTTTTTTAGACCCAGCCAATATAGAGCTTTACGCTCTATTATGCTGTTGTCCAGTACACGCATCTCGTATTCATCTATGATGCCATGTGGCACTATGATGATGTTTTCGTCTAGATCCATCCAGAATGACTCTGTAGCATCTAAACTTATTACGTTTAGATAATCAAAGTCTTCCTCCTGCATGTAGGACACAACTCCTACTCTGTTATCATAGATGCAGATATAAACGGCGTCTCTATCGTTGTGGAAATAACGTGCATTACTATTTATATTTAAAATAATATTCATTTTAATTCTCCTTTTTTAACTTTAACTTTAAATATAACTTTAAAAATAACATCTTATTTATTTACTAAAACATTATCTCTAGCTATTAAAGCATCTGCCCTAGCCTGTCTGGTAAAGTCTACTTTTGTGTATTCTTTACCTTCCTTACTAACCTCATGAGTTAGCAAGGCTATTGCAGTTTTATCACTTCCTTTGTGATATAACTGCTCTAGGGAACTCACCCTGAGTTGGTCTAATAGACCTTTTAACATCAGAGGTAAGTGCTTACGCACATCCTCTGGTAACTTTGTGAAGAACACTACCTCATTGTAGTGTTCATCTGTTATGAGGTTTTTAGCCTCAAGTCTGAACTTGAGACCTCTAACCTTATCTGTGTTAACGAACTCTACAGCTTTGTACTGTAGTTTGAGAGCTAGAAACTCTGCTTCTGGCTCCAGTAGCTCCGTCATTGAAACATCTATTTTGATGTCTCCATAGAGTTTGAAGAAACTCTCCATAGAATTAACGTGCTGTGTCTGTGGCTTATTAGTCATAGGTGCCTCCTTTGCCATCTCATTAGAATTAACGTGCTTAACTGTTTTAACGTTTGCCATGATATTTACCTCCTATCTGGCTAATAAAATAAAATATAATCTAGCTCACGTATGGAGCTTGCGTAATATGTGGCGGCGACAATAAGCACGGGGGTCGGGTTTAAAAATCTATATATAAGGTTATATTTATATATGTATGTAGTTACCTTTATGTTTGTGTGTTTCTAGTAATCACACACAAAGTTTTAAAATTTAAAAATCACACCCTCCTATCCTTATAACAACCTCCCCCTCACCCTAAAAACGTGTTATAATACCCACATATTAAGGAGGTATATTATGAAAATCACAATTACAGAAACAAACGGACAGCTAGATTTCCAGCCAGAAGGCGATATTAACTTCGAGGATGGGATCACCATGCTTCTAACTGCAGTATTAGGTCAGGCTAACAGCCTATTTGCTGCAGCAGAACAGGATGGAATGGATGCAGAAGGAGTTCAGTGCCTAAAAGAGGGCGTATATGACCGCTTCAACTACGCATTTGCTAGGATCCTGGACGAGATTCTACCACCATCTAAAGAGTTTACGGAGAATCTAACTGCAGAAGCTATCGTAAGAGCGGAAAATGAGCTGATTCAGGAAGCCTACGACCAGCTTTCGGAGGAAGATAAGGCTACACCTGTAGAATTTCCAAAGGCACCTGTAGAAATGGTAGAGGAAGAAGATGCTTAAAGACATTGACCACTTCCTTGCAGAGGAAGATTTAGGTTTAGACGAGGTAGATCTATTAGCAGAGAGGATGCAAACGTGTCCTCGCTGCGGAGCTCCTTGGCAAACTACTTTAGCAATGAACGAAGGTCCGTCTGAATTTTGGAAAGAGTGTAGTAACCCGAAGTGCAATACGTATCTGAATACGTATATGCCTCAGGCACACCAGTTTGAGTTCCATGAGGACGGGCACAGGTTTAAAGCTAACTTTGGAGGGTAGAAAATCCGTAGCCCTCGGTAAATTCGGCAAAATCGGTAGAAGACTAGAACAGTTAATACCGAGGTAACTAGCACCTTAACAAGTGTTAGCACCGTAACGCATAGGTGGTGAACCTCAATTAGAGAATATAACCCGCCCACGAGTGCCGAACTGTTATGTAGCTTGACACCACAAGACACAATTGTTACACTTAAAATAAAAAGGAGACAGTTATGTTTAAGGATGTCAAAGGATTTGAAGGACTTTATCAGGTAAATGAAGAAGGTGTAATAGTAAGTACCCCTAGAAATGGGAATGGTTATAAAGAACACATTATGAGCCATTCTACAGATTCAGACGGGTATGAAGTATGTAAACTACGTAATAAGGATAAGGTTGTTACTAAAAAGATACACAGAGCTGTTGCTGAGGCACACCTTCCTAATCCAGATAATAAGCCTCAAATTAACCACAAGGACGGGAATAAAAAGAATAATCACATAAGCAATCTGGAATGGGTAACTGCTTCTGAAAATATCAGACACGCCAGGCAACTGGGCTTACAGAAGACACAAGGAGAGAAAGCTGTAAGACAAGTTGATAAACAAACAGGTGCTACACTAGCTGTGTTTAGAAGTATGAAAGAAGCAGAGCGACAAACAGGAGTAGGTTGGACTGGCATTTCCGCAACTGTACGAGGAGTACGTAAAAGTGCTGGTGGTTATTTCTGGGAACTACATACAGAAAATATATGCTGAACTATATGGGGACATATAGAACTATAGGATAAAAAGCCTATAGGGTAACAACATTGACGGTAGTGGAAAAACTTTAACCTCCAGACAGGAGATTTATAAACACATCTTTTTAACTCCGAATGGGACTGGGGTTATTGGAGCTAACGTAAGCTCACAGTACGAGCAGACCATTAAAAGGGAGATAGAAGCAGACATACCTAAAGCGTTTATAGCCAAGGTTAGTACTCAGAAGAACTACTACGAGTTTAAGAACGGGTATAGACTTCTATTTAGACCTTTTGACGACCCGGATAAACTGCGTTCTTATAATGTAGATTTGTTTGTAATTCTGGAGGCGTCTGAAGTTAAGCAAGCTAGTTTCACTCAGCTAAAGACACGACTTAGAAATAAGGCAGCCATGCTTCAGAAGAAGGACGAGGACGGAGCACTACTATTTAGAAAAGCCAAGAACGGAGCAAAGATTCCTGTTATAGAGCAGGAGTGGCTGGAAGGGATTATTGAGAGCAACCCGGACGCAGGATGGATTAGAGATGAGGTGCTTTTAAACTCCGAGGAGATATATAAGCACGGGGATGTTCTAGATGAGATTCATATAGAGGAGTCTAGGAAAGACCCTATGATTTCTACGCACATAACTGCGACATCAGCTAACGAGTTTCTTCCGGCAGACTTTATAGAGCAGAACACAAAGAACAAACCGTTATGGTGGGTTAATAGATTTATATACGGGAGCTTTCTGTACGCAGAGGGGCTTGTATATCCAAACTACGCAAAGTGTTTTGTAGATGATTATGACATTCCACCGCAGTGGAAAAGAGTTATAGCGTTTGACTACGGACTTGTAGACCCATCTGTTTTCTTATTCTGTGCTGTAGATATGGAACACAACAAAGCAGTTATCTACAAAGAGGTTAGGATTAATGACAAGAACGTAGAGGAACTAGCTATGCTTTTCCACCACGAGTGTAGAGACATACCTATGGGAGGAATGTGGATCCCGCCTATCATTGACCCGAAGTCTGGACCTAAACGAGATTATGAGAAGAAGTCTTTAGCAGACCACTTCCTAGATTACGGAATAGCATTTCAGCCAGGAACAGTAAATGTTGAGGCTAGAATGTTTAGGCTTAACACTTACATAGAATCTGGGAAGCTGGAGATATTTAACTCTTGTGTAGACCTACGAGAGGAGTTATCTAAATACAGATTCCAGAAGGACGCAGGAGCAGAGTTCGGATTTACCAACAAGCCTATAGATAAAAACAACCACGCCATTAACGCATTGGAGTGGATTACTATGGAGCTACCTAGCGACCCCCAGAATTTAATAAACGGAGTGTACGCTAAAACAGGAAACAGGCTTGACACCGCAAGTGCGAGTGACGAAGATAAGGTTGCTTTTTACGCACTTACAGATGACGAGGATTTAGAGTATAATACTCTTGTAAAGGAAACACCGTTCGAAATAACGGAGTGGTATTAACGCCAGCTAATAAGGAGGAACTATGGTTTATGCAGACACTATTATATTAATTATCATTGCTATGTGCTTATTGGTAGGGCTTGTTATGTTAGCTACTGTTAGTTTACACTTGGCTAGGACATGTCACATACTGGACAGAGTAACCAAGACATCAGAGGAAGCACAGATGCGACCTCAAAAGATATGTACATTAGAACCTATAAATGAGGTTGCACCTGAAACAGAAGAAGCTAACGATAAGCTCAATGAGGATAAGCCAGAGTTTGAGGGACTTATTGAAGCTATTAATGACATTATGTTAGGAGATGAGCATGAGCAAAGCAGAAGATAAGAAGCGTGAAGAGCGTGAAGCTGACAACAAAGTAGTGAGAGAGTGTAGAGGGTACTGGGAAAGATGTGCACCGCTATACAGCAGAGCTATTAAGAAGATTCAGCTTTTAGACGCAACTGACAACGGAGATATGTGGAGAGCACTTAAAGCAAGGTTCCCAAACTTTCAGGTGCTTCCGGACTCTAACTGGGTTAGCTACATTAAGAATAATATCCTAGCGTCACTGTACACTACGACAAAGAGTGCAGAGCTGACCTTTACATCTGAACTAGATAAGGAAGCTATTACGCACATTAATGTAGCACTAGAGCACATCTGGGATACTGACAGCGTAGGGTACTATCAGTTCCTAGCAGGAGAGCGTGCAGCACTAACCAACATGGGAATTACACAGGTAGGTTGGGACGACAGTTTTAGAGAAGGCAAGCGTAAAGGTAAAGTTGCCTTTAAGAACATTGACCCAATCAACTTTAGACGAGACCCTTACGCAACTGATTTAGACTCTGCGAAGTGGTGTGCTATTGTTGAGGTGTATGACAAGTATTACTTTAAAGCACACCCGCTATATAAGGAAGCGTTTAATAAGTACGCAGGTAAGGATGATGTAGCAACAACCTTTAGCAAACCTGAGTACATTTCAGGACCAGTTAAGACTGGCGGAGAGAATCACCACGCACTACTTATTTACTGGGTTAAGCAGGATGACGGTAAGATTAATGAGTACCACATTTTAGATAATGAGTATCTTCTGCATAAGAAGGAGAACATTAGACCAAGTAAATTCCCATTTGCAATTCTTTACTGCAACTTACCTAGCGCAGGTCTTATAGGTACATCAGAGCCAGCAAAGATATTTGCAAACTCTGTAGCTTATAACACGCTTAACTCTGTAGCACTTACTGCGGAGTATAAGAACCAGAGACCTCCTAAATTCGTAAGTACACAGTCAGGACTTAACGTTCAGGCATTTGCTAAACACGGAGATGAAGCAGACAGAACATTTATTGTAAATGGAGATGCTTCTAAAGCTGTACACTACCACCAGTTCCCTACTGTATCTAACACTCTTGATAAGGAACTCATGAATCTAGCTAAAGACATTCAGGACGTTTCAGGAGTTGACGGTAGATACACAGGTAGAGATACTGGAAGTATCATTACTACAGGCGGAACCGAGGAGATGCTCAACAGAGTTACGCTCGTAGACACTCCGAAGATTATGTTGTTTGAGCGTTATGCTAAACAGCTAACTGATTTGGTTCTGCGTAATATGATTGAGTTCTCACCAGCTAGGACTTATATTACAAAAGAAAAAGGAACTAACGAGTATGTAGAGTTAACTATAGACTTCCCAGAGATTCCAGATTCTGTTGCACTGAACTATAACATTCAGATTAGTTCAGAGCTTCCAAAGAATAAGCAGAGAGTTATGGCATGGGCTAATACGCTTATGGAAAAACAGATGCAGTATCAGGAAGCTAATATGCAGGTAGATCTAATCACTGCAGAAGAGTGGCTGATGTATCAGGACGTACCTTACAAAGAACAACTCCTAGAGCGTATGGGTATTCAGAGAGAAACTTCTATCCTAGAAGAAACAGCACAGAGTATCTATGAGTACGGAGAAATGATTGATCAGGGTATGGCTCCTGAAGATGCACTACTTCAGACTGCACAAGGAGTTATGAATAGGAAGCAGGGACAGCCAACACCACTAGAGGAGAACACTGCACTAACACCACAGACCTCACTCTCTCCAGATAATTTAACTGGAGGGGTTGAGATATAGGATAGTTGTGATTAACTATTTTATCTTCCTTACAAGTAGTCTAGTTGACACTAGGCTACTTTTTTTATATCATTATTGCAGCAAGTATATTGGTTTCCACTAGCCTTAAATTAGTGAGTAGGTTATTTGCTCTCCACGTAATCGTTGTAGCGAAAGGAGTATATACAACAGATGGAAGATAACAACCAGACACTATCCGCAGAAGAGCAGGCTTTCGTAGATTCCCTTGGCTCAACTGCACCCCCAGAAGGTGATCCAGCACCTAGCGGACAGGAACCAGCTCCTGCAGAACCACAGGAACCTGAAGGTTCTACAGAAGGACAGGAACCTGAACCACAGAATACATCTGGAGATGACCCTGATGTTGATGCACTACTTGGAGATGATCCTAAAGACGCAAACAAAGCATTTGCTTCTATGCGTGTTAAGAACAAAGAACTCACAGGTATTGTAAACAGCATTGCTTCAGTTATTGGATTAGATCCTGCACAGATGTCAGCGGACGAGCTAAAGACAGCCATGAATCAGGCTATACTAGAGGCTCAGTCAAAGCAGACAAACATTCCTACAGAGTTTCTAGAGAGACTTAACTATCTGGAGAATCAGAACAAGGAACGTGAAGCAGAGAGATATCACGCTGAAGCTAGAAATGGTCTTCTTGCTATTAAGCAGCAGTACGGTGCTTCGCAGGAAGAACTAACAGAGTTTCTCTCAAATCTAGCACAGGACGGAATTGATCCTATGCACCAAGCTGTAGACCTAGCAACAGAGTACGTTAAGCGTAACTTTGATAAGGTTGTTGCAGCACAGGTTGAAGCTAAAGTTAATGCAGAGTTAGAGCGTAGGGATAAGGCTGCAACGCAGGCTAGTACTCCTAACAACTCTACAAGCAAAGCTCCAGAAAACGGAGCTGAAATAAATAGCGTAAAGGATTTCGAGAGAGCACTAAATAACTTAACACTATAATTTAATAAGGAGAAAGTATTATGGCAAACGGAGCACTATACTTGAACGCAAGCAATTCACAGGCTAACCTTAACCGAATGATTGACCTTGCGAACGGACAGACAAATCTGACCAACCCTGAAATCTTCTACTCGAAGCAGGTGCTTGACACTATCCAGATGGATGCTGACAACTACGTATACTATAGATACGCAGATGAGACACCTATTCAGGAAAAGGCAGACAAGCTAACACTACGCAGATGGGCACCACTTCAGGCTCACACCACACCACTTCAGGAAGGAGTTCCTCCTGTTTCTGATAAGGGTTCGGTAGAGAAATACGAACTTACTGCAAAGCAGTACGGTAGATACATCCGAGTAGCATAAACTCTGTGTATCAAAACGCAAAAGCGTTAAAGTTATAGCCGACCTCAATAGAGGGCTTTCTTAAACAGTTCTACTCCGGTGGAACGTAAGTAAAAAATATTTAAGGAGGTTTCATGGGATGGGTACAAATCATGAGGCGAAGTTCAGAGTAATTCCATCAACAAAGTTTCTATATGAAATTACAGGTGATGGAAGAATATTAAGAAACGTTAAATCCAAAAAGCAAGTGAGGATGCACTTTGATAAAGACGGTTATGTCTGTGCTAATATACACATAGGCAAAACAAACAAGATTAGAAAAGTACATCAGCTTGTAGCAGAGTGTTGGTTAGGTAAATGCCCAGAGGGTAAAGAGGTAGACCACATAGATCGTAACAGAGCAAACAACCACTACGGTAATCTCCGTTACGTCACACACAAAAAGAACTGTGTTAAATCTGATACTACAAACATGAGGAGAGCTAATCAGGAGAGATTAGGCAATAAAGTTTATGTAAATGATAACCTTTACCCTAGCTTTACAGAAGCAGCACAGTATATCTCGGAACAATGTGGAACACCTGCTAATACCATTAGGCACTACCTAAAAAAGAGAAGACACTATATCCACGGATTTAAAATAAGATACTCTGAATAAGTTGCAGAGACTGCATGCTATACACTCCACGGAGTAAGGTACAGTCCACAATACAAGTGGTAAATGTGGGAGTTTACCGATAAAGTTAATTTCGCTGTAGTAGACCCTGTGGTTGCACACTACACTAGACAGTACGCTATCGTAGCTATCGAGACTCTTGATATGCTTGCTAGAGAAACTCTTCTTGCAACAGCACAGAAGCAGTACGCAAAGGCAGCAAAGGACTTCGAGGCACTAACAGTAGCATCTGTTCCTAACCTCACTGACCTGCGTATGATTGTACTTCAGATGAAGAAGGCACTCGTAAAGCCAAGAACAAATGGAAGATTCCATGTTATTGGCTCTCCAGAGTTCTACTTCGATATGATCTCAGATCCTACAGTAGAGCAGTACATGAAGATTAATCAGACTACAGCTACAATGTACTCTGATACAAAGCTCGTTCCTCTATTCGATATGGAGTTTTACGAGACCATGGCTGTTCCTACATCAGGAGAGTACATGAAGAACGGAGTTCTCAACCTACGTGTATTTAGGAAGAACGGAGCTGCATATCAGTACGACTCTATTCCTAGCACAAACACTGCTGTGTACAAGAAGGAGACAGGTTACGTAAAGGACGCTAGAACGAAGCAGGACGCTTCTTGGATTCCAGACCACGTAACTTGGGACCCATCCAAGTATACTGGAGGCAGTAACAATGACTGGAGAGAGTTCAAGGCACAGCACATTCTTGTGCTCGGTAAGGACGCTCTTATCAGAACAGGTCTTGCAGGCGAAGGAAACACCAAGGTTTACACCAAGCCACTAGGCTCTACTGGTGTTCTGGATCCTATTGACCAGAGACAGTCCATTGGATTCAAGATCAACTCTGTAGGTTTTGGAACCGTAAGACTCGAAGCTGTAGTAGACTACATCTGCGTACCAACACAGGTAAATGTACTATAGTATAGAGAGGAGTAACTAATGGCAAAGAAAGATGTCGTTACCTCCGAAATCACAGCAGAAGCTCCTGACAATCAGGAGCCTGCTATGGTTTCAGCAGAGGAAGTAAATAAGCTAGTTCAGGACGCTGTAGCTAAAGCACTTGCAGAAGCAGACAGCACAAAGAAGTCTCTGGAGGATGCAGCAGCACCTAATCTGATTGATGCACAGAAGCAGAAGGCAGAGGTGTACAAAGAGTACATGGAAGAGGATCTGGTAGATATTTATTTATCACCAGCATACAGAGGACGCTTTGGAAACGTAATGCCTGTTACAATCAATGGTATTACAATCATGTTCCCTGTAGATGGTTCTCTTCAGAGAGTCCCTGCTACATTTGCTGATGAGATTAACAACAGACGTGTTCTCGCAGATCAGCTTGATTACAAGACAGATATTATGAGTAATATTTCTGGTAATGTAGAAAGCACTCCGGGTGAACTAGAGCTTGTATAACGCAGCTAAAGAAGGGACATTAAGTTGTCCCTCTTTTTATTTAAGGAGTTATATATGAACGTAAATAAAATAGTACTACAAGTTAATAGATTGCTTGGTGATGAACTGTATCCTTACAGTAAGTTAGAGCAATTTCTAGATGCTGTGGTGGATGAGATTAATGACCAGCTCTCTGCGTGCTTCCCTGTATTTAGTGAGGTTGTAGATAGCCCTACAGATACAGACGTTGAGTACGACTATTTCCCTGATAAGTACATTAGAGAAGTAGTAATCAAAGGAGCTGCGTATAAGTTCTATACTCAGGACGAGGAAGGTATCCCTACTGCTAACCAGTATGGTATAGAGTATAAGGATGCACTATTTGTTATGCTACGAGATTATGTACGTGAGGTTCCTGCTGAGTTTAGAGTAGACCATATTGCAGCAGTAGACACTAACTTTGAGAATTTAAGTGAGCTTGAGATAGAGCCTATACTTACAGGGTGGTGGTTCTAATGGCAAGAACAGGACAGTATAAAACATATGAAAGAGGGCGTAGGACATATACTCTTGAGAATGTATTTACAGGAGGAATGAAGTATAGTGACGCTCCTATAGACGAAGGTCAATCCAGACAGTTAGTTAATTTTGATTTGTCTAATGACCGTAAGGTGCTTATACCTAGGCGTGGGTTACATTTTGAGCAAGCACTGTTTAATAACACAGGGCTACTTCCTTTTAGTGAGAACGCAACACCTAGTGTACTAAAGTACAGTAAGTCTATAAATGCAGAGCACTCTATCATATATGACGGACAAAAGACACTATATGTTAGAACAGACCACAGTGGCGTTGAACATAAACGAGAGCTCACAACGCCAGTAATTGCAGGGGTTTCGGACTTTGTACATAATATCCCTTGCATCAGCTCTACGTTCAGCACACCTATAGGTGCTACAGCTTATCACGGAGACTACTATCTCCCTGCTCCACATGGATTTACAATAATTAAAAATCCAGATGAGTTAGCGGACAGTCCTATAACAGAACTAGAACCTAGGAAACTCAACGCAGCAGAAGCAGCAATGTATGGTTACAATATGCTTTTAGATAATCCATATTCATTTGTTGATAAGCGTATACCTGGAACTGATCGTTTTATATTCAATGGTGTTCTTCCGTATGATGTAGACACAGGACAAATTAAATTTGACCCTAGAGTTAATGAGTATGTTAAGTTCAGAGCGTTCTATGAAGCTGCTCCGGGTAAGTATTATTACATCTGGCGTACTCGTACTGCAGACAATGACAACTACCAGATAGTAAAGGTAGGCACGCTTGATGTACCTACATCAGGAAACCTACAACCACTAACTTATTCTGTAGCAGTACCTCATACAACTCTATTTGTAGAGCTAGATATGTACCTCTGCACTACTATAGATAAGGAGCCTAACTCTGCTCTACCAGGAAAGACTTCTGTAATATATCAGAAGCCTGATAATACAGGAGGCTCTGCTAAATGGTATTACAGTATTGTAGATAAAAAATACATTCCTGTAAATCAGGCGGAGATAGTTAGAGATGTGCCTGTTACACAGCGTATAGAACATAGCTTTAACTTCTCTAGTAATACAGAGGACTCTACAAGAGGTATGAAGTTTGAGAACTACACACTAGCTACATGCAAAGGTATGAGTTATTGGGCAGGCTCTTTAGTTTGTTATGCTCCAGAGAAGGGACGTAACATCCTCTTCATCAGTGCATTTAATGAGCCAGAGTTTTTCCCATATCCTAATAATACAGATATCTTTGAAGAGGACATCAGGTATGTTACTCCATATCTATCTGATCTGCTAGTCTTTACAGAAACACAGCTTTGGCGTTTAACTAAAAACGTAGATAAAGCTGGCTGGGTTAAAACGCTTGTGCAGGGTAACCTTAATATATCTGACTATGATATTAGATTCATACAAGTAGTTAAGAACATGGTGTACTTCAAATCTGCTGACAACTATTTCATGGTAGTACCTAAAACCCAGAGTTCTACAGGTGAGCTTACTTTAGCTCCTGTGTCTAGGAGTTTAGACGTACTCTTTGAAGACTTTAATAAGAGTGTTAGAGACATACTCTCCAGCACATACGGCAGGTATGGGGCTGATTTAAAGATAGACTTTAGAGATGCTGAAATAAAAATAGTGGATGCGTATTGCTACCTAGATTATGAGGACGTGCATAATGTATATATGCTACAGGTTGCGTACAAAGACCAGCTACGTTACTTAACACTAGAGTTGCTATATAACACAGTTATTAGATACTGGAGAGCGTACACATATGAATGTGCAACAGCTCTAGTACCTTATACTGCAGACGCCACAAAGAAGACAGATTTAGTAGGACTCGTGCCTGAACAGACAGGTAATAACAACGAGAAGTTCTATAAGTTGTACAGTGTACCTAGAACAGGCGTTACAGATAATCTAGCTGCGTCTTGGGAAAATGAGTATCCTGCGACATACCTGAACTATCAGCTCATAGATTCAGGACAGCACGACTATCTATTAGAATCTCAAAAGAGATTTAGAGAGTTACAGCTCTTTGTGCATAATCGTACAGAAGAAAATCTCACATTTAATTTAGAGTTTCTATTAGACGGTGTTGACAGATACCCTATGTTTAAATACCTAGAGTCTACAACTTTTGATCCAAACACAGGAGCTATGGTTGTTTATTTAGATAAAGTTCCCGGACTTACCGAGGTTGCACCGCACCTGTCTAATAACTTTACTATTAATCAAGAGACTATACCTACAGTACAGCTCTGGAAGATACGTACAGGTATTTCAGGCAAAGGGTATGCTCCTAGATTTTTATTCGCATCTAAAAACCAGAAAGAGTTTGAGCTTATAAACTTTATCTGGGTATATCGCATAATGTATTTAAGGTAGGTGAACTAATGAGAAATTCTTTTTATAGAGCTGATGATGTAGTTCTACAGGCAAAGCTGGACAAAGCTACTCCAGAGATTCTTGCAGAGATAGAGTACATAGAAGTCAGCTACACACAGGAAGACGCTACGTGGTGGAAAACAACAAAAGTACTTCCTGAAGACATAGACACAGACGGCACGTGGTATATTGTACTCACAAAAGAAGATACGGATTGTCTGCGTCCTGACCGTGCTTTAGTGTTCCAATGCTTAATTAAATTTAAGAACGGGGTACAGAAGCATACTAACTATGCTAGTCAGGCAGTCAAAGACATACTTGTGGAGGGGCACTAATGGCTAAACGTACTTTAATATTTAAATTAGAGCAAGCTGCAGTAGTACAAGTTGGCGTTAAGCAGATTGCAGTTACAGAAGACGGTGAGATGGTTATAACCTTATCCAATGGTAAGGTTATTAAATCTCCATCTCTTAAAGGACCTAAAGGCGATACAGGTGCTTCTGGTAAAATTACAGATGTACTTGTTAATGGGAACTCTATTGTGGATCCTGACGGTACAGCAAGGTTCTCAACCATACAAGAAGAACACGCAGTTGAGATGCAGACTGAGGTTTTAAAAGTCATATCTGAAAGGTTAAACACAGAGTACGTTAGCAAAGACTCTTTAGTAAAGCAGATTCAGGATATAACTACACAACTCCGAGGAACATACGCACAGCTAGATGCAAACTACAGAAACTCCGTGCAGTTTGTACAGAACTTCTTATATAACTTCCAGAAGATGTTGCTAGAATTGAACAAGCATTTATCTTATGACGAATCAAGGGTTACGCTAGGTAATAGCGTGCACTTTAAAATAAAGTGTAGTAATGATGATTTCATAGTAAGTTATAAAGGAGTACCTTACTTAAAGGTAACAAGTACTGGTGTAGTGCGTGTGCATAAATTGCACATACTAGACGAACTGCGTGTAGGAGATATAGTTCTAAAGAACGCAGGCACAGGCATTTTAGAAATTAAAACAGCGGAGGATTAAGATATGGCTGGAGTACAATTAAGAATACTATTAACAGAGAACTCCTATAATATTGCGAATAATACATCAACGTGTACCGCAGTAGTACAGCTTGCCAGTCAAGGTAAGTCTTGGAGTAACTATCAATGCAATGGTAACCTCTGGTTTAATGGTAGTAAATACTCATTTACATCTACATTTTCAAAATCAACATCTTGGCAGACACTATACACGTTAGCCAATGTTGTTGTACCACATTGGGATGACGGTACAAAGACGCTCGCAGCCTCTGCATCTTTTGCTACAGGCGTGTCCGTAGGAACACTAACTGCTAGTGCTTCTCTAAACCTCACAACTCTTTATAGAAAGTCCGAGCTATCAATTGTAAACGCTAGCGTTAGTTTCGGAGACGAGATACAGTTTAGAATTACAAGTAAGAACCCTGCGTTTACACACAAGGTTTGGATAGGTAAAACAGGGTCCTTGGACTGGAGAGTTATTTTAGATAACGTAAAAGAAGGAGTACATACTTGGACTATTCCAGAAGAGTACGCTAGATTTGTTACAGGTACAGACACTAGCTTCCAACTGTATATGACTACTTATTACAATGGAACAGATATAGGCAGTACAGATTACGGAAACATACTAAACGTAGCAACCATCAGTAGTATGGCTCCTGTTGTCTCAATAAATTATGAAGCAGAGAATCCTGCTCTTTATGCAAAATTTAGAAATAACTTTATCAGAGGAGTTTCTAAACTATATATAAATTTACTGCCTACCTTTTCCTACGGGGCTGCGTTTATTAACGGAACTATAACTATAGACAACCAGATCTATAATCTACAGAACGAAACTACAGCAATAACTACAGAAGCTATAACAAGTATGCATCCTGTCATTACTGCAGTAGTAACAGACAGCAGAGGTATGACAACAACTACATCTGTTACTCTGGATAATGTATTAGATTATAAAGCTCCAGAGATTGTAAGCGGTAAAGTATGGAGAACAAATACAGAGACAGGTACGGAAGAAATTGCAGGCGGAGATTATATCCACGCTAAAATAGCTGTGCGTGTTGATAATGTTTTAGGCAAGAACACTCCTAAATATTATATGCGTGTTACACACGCTGGTGGTACAAATAATGTAGAACTCAAACCAGAGCACATTAGTGCTCAAGCGGATGTTACAACTATTGAGCGTACAATACCACAGCCTATACAGGGCTTTGCTAAAATAATTTTAATTATTGAAGACCGCTTTAATACATATACTATGGATGTACACAGTGCTACATCTGTAGATAAAACTGTAGTTATAGACACAGTTAAAAAAGGCGTAGGCGTTGGTGTTCCAGTTGAAAATTCAGGTGTAGCATCTAAAGATTTCCACGTGTATAATAAAGTATACGGACACAACAAAATGTATAAAAGAGCACTTGTAGTCAGCACTGGAGATACTATTTCTGGTAATGTCTATGGTGCAGTCACGTTAGTATTAGATAAGGACACAGTACAGTTTAGTATCCCAGTAAGTGTACTTATCAACGGTAGTGGGTTAAAAATAAAAAGGATAAATGCGTATTTGCGTAGTCTTACTGGAGAAACAATAGCATTAACTCCTGATGAAAATGCTACGGATATTACCACATTCTGCTCTGTGTATCTAAACAGCTCTGCTCCAATAACGCTTGCGATCACAAAAGCAAATGCCTTTAAAAAGTATGTAGATACTTTCCAACCTATTACAGCTTTTATAACTTACGAATTGGAGGTTGAATAATGAGTAAGCTAGAAGAACTAAAACGCAAGTACAAAGCACAGCACAACGCAGACACTATTGCATTTAATCTTAAGTCACCACTAGCTATAGTTGCGTGTGATAGTCTAGAAGATGTTGTACTAGATGATGATGGTAACATCACACTAACAACAACTTTTGGAAGAGAGTTCCATGGGCTAGTAAAAGGACCTAAAGGAAACCCAGGACCTGCTGGACCTAAAGGAGATAAGGGAGATAAGGGAGATAAGGGAGACGCTGGAGAGCAGGGATCTGCTGGACCTCAAGGACCACAGGGAGAACGAGGACTGCAAGGACCTCAAGGACCTATTGGCAATCAAGGGCTTCCAGGACTCCCAGGACCAATAGGACCTAAAGGAGACAGGGGGGAACAGGGACCTGCAGGACCTGCAGGACCTGTAGGAGCTCCTGGACCTAGGGGCGATAAAGGTGAACAAGGACCTGTGGGACCACAGGGACCTATGGGACCGGCAGGTACGGGTGCATCCGACGGTGTTAAATTCTGGGGTGTGTTCTCTGATTTTGAAGAGCTTTATGCAGAAGACGTTGTATCGAAAGCAAAGACAGGTGACCTAGCTCTTTTAAACGACCGAGGCATAGATAATAATTCTGACACAAACCTAACCTACTTTATGTTTAAAGACAAACAGTGGTGCCATTACAGTAATGAGCGTGCAATTAATATGCTATCCCAAGTGCACGGGTCAGTTGCTACGCAAGAATATGTACAGCAGTATGTTACGTATCAGATTGGTGCAGAAGCTGTTATGTTTTTAGGTGTATTACCTAATTACAAGGCACTTATTACTAATGAGGAGTTCAAGGCTAAAGCAAAGCCAGGGGATATAGCCTTTGTTGAGGTGAACGGTACAACTCCTGAAACTAAAGATGATTTAGAATACTATGTATTTACAGGTAATAACTGGAATAAGTTTGGTAGTAGTGCTATGACTAGAAAAGTATCAGCATTTAGCGGAGAGTTTGTTACATCAGATATGCTAGAAGCGTATATAGAAGTTCTTAATGGCACTATTACTAACATGAGCAATATGCTGGAAACGTATAAAATAGAGGTAAACACTCGTATGGCTCAGTTAAGTCCTGCTGCTTTTTATCAGAGCAAGGAGCTTGTTAAAGAGATTACTCTTAAAGAAAACACAACTTATACACCACAGTCGGTTGAGGTTCCTATAGATAATATTAAAAGTATTACAGGTACGCTCTCCGTAGCTGGAAGCCGTATAGTGTTACCTATGACAAGCAATAATGCTGTAAATAGTAATATTTCTTTACAGAAGAGTTCAAAGGAAGAGACTTTAATATCCTTCGGTACAACCAGTATTATGTCTATTCTTAAGAACCAACCAGCTACACTTAAATTAACAGTAATGTATACGACTGACTAGAAAGGAGACAATTATGAGAATCAATTGGAAAGTTAGGTTTAGGAATAGAGCGTGGCTTATATGCTTTATCCCACAGGTGTTGTCGTTTATATACACAATACTAGCTACCTTTGGGATTATTCCTAGAGTACCACAGGATGCAATCATGCATCTTATAACAATGCTATTAGATATACTAGCAATTATAGGTATCATTACAGACCCTACAACAGCAGGTACTAATGACAGCAAACTAGCAATGTCATACAACAAGCCTAGTGCAGGACTCCCTACGCTAGAGGCACAGTTTGCAGAGCCACTTCCTGAAGAAGATATTAATATAGGAGAGAAGATGAATGGGTAGCATGTGGTATAATCAATACGACCCTAGGTGGTCACGTAAAGCATATGCTGGTAGGACTATGGCTATATCAGGCTGTGGTCCTACGGCTATAGCCAATATAGTTAGTGCCAAGCACACAGACGTCACACCAGTACATGTAGCAGATTGGCTTACATCTCACGGGTATGCGTCCAATGGTAATGGAACTTATTGGTCTGGAATTAAAGCAGCACTAGATGCTTATGGTTGCCCAGCAACACAGCACTCGTCCATGCAGCCTTTCTTTAATGAAATGGCTAAAGGAAATAGATGGGGTGTTATTCTATTCCGAGCAGGAACTAGAGGTGGCATCACGTGGACTATGGGCGGACATTTCGTAGCAGTAGTTAAGGGCTACAAGTACGAGAACGGAAGACACTATTTATATATTTCAGACTCAGGCGGTAGAGGTCATGATGGTTGGTATACATATGAAGACCACATGCAGGGACTTATTCCTACGCTTTGGTCGTGTGTCGTAGATGCTAATGACTCTACTCTAGTATCACCTCCTGCTAGTAACCCAGCACCTCCTGCTGCTCAATCCGTTGGTAGTGTAGTTTACAAAGTAAACTCTCCAATAGGATTAAACGTTAGAGGCGGAGCAGGAACAAGCTACGCTAGAGTAGGCGGTCTTGCAAACGGAACAACAGTTACTATCACACAGGTTGCAGGTAACTGGGGTTACGCACCTAAAGCAGGTGGTTGGATCTGTATGGACTACCTAACTAAAGTAGGTGGAGCTACATCTGTTCCAGGAACAAATGTAGTTGCAGGAGGCACGTATACACTAACTGCAGACATGAGAGTGCGTACAGGTCCAGGAACGAACTATAGCGTTAAGAAGCGTGCAGAATTAACACCTGACGGTAGGAAGCACAGTGCTGTAGGACTCTATGCTCTGCTACGTGCGGGCACTAGAATCACTATTCTAGAAGTACGAGGTAACTGGGCTAGAATACCATCAGGCTGGGTGTGTATCTGGCAGGGTAATACAAGATTTATGAGGTAATATAATGAACGCTTTATTAGACGGAATCACTTTTATAATGCTAAACGCACAAGTGGGTATTGAAGTTGGTGTGTTTGGTTGGTCCTATTTTTAAAGGAGTTTAAATAATGCACCATGTCATATCACAAGTAATCACCTTCACTGTAGGAGGGCTGTGCACCTTTATAGTCACATATGCGATAATGTTTAGTGCACTTAAAAAAGGTGTATTAGCCCTACTACGCTATAGGTTGTTTGTTGAGTGCGAACGTATTATAAATCAGTCGTACATCACAAGTGAGGAGCTTACTGATTTAGATAGTTTGCATGAAGCATACAAAGGGTTAAAGGGCAATGGTACAGGAGATGCCTTGTACAAACTAGCCACAGCACAACCCCTTAAAGTTATTGCTAACAGTATAAGAAAGGAGATTAAGTAGTGGCTACAAGTAATACTACACAAACACAGGTACAGTCTCCACAGACCAACGAGAATACAAGCTCTGCAACTTCTAATATAACCCCAGAGTTTATACAACAGCTTGCAGATTTAGTAGCTCGTTCCACAGCACAAGGTAGGTTTGAATCTGGACGCTCTGAAGCTACGTATGATCCAGAGCAAGTAAGAGCAACCAACAGAGCTTTGCTAGAAGACGTTAATAGTTTGTTTAAAACAGGCTCGTTTAGTAATCGAGATTATGGTATACTCACAGATAGAGATACAATATTGAATAACCTAAACGCAGCAACTAATGCAGCCTATGATACCCAGCGTATGGAAGGACAGGCAAACCTACTAGCTCAAGCTAATCTGGAAGCCCAGAATAGAGACAGAGCTATCCAGAACGCTAGAGCAAACTTACAGACGTCTGCTTTATCTGGTGCTAATGCAGGACAGATTAGTGCGAGTATACTCACTAATCTGCTAACCCAGCAACAGCAGGGTACAGGAGAACAGACCTCTGCATTACAGCAGTTACAAGCTCTTGCTGAAAAGCGTAGACAGACTCTATCTGAAAATGAGAATACAGCTACGACTACAGCTAATACAGCAGCAGGTACATTAGGCTCACTACTCAACGAGGAGAAGAACGCTAGAGTTGCAGCAGCAGGTTCAGCACTGTACAGTATGGGTGGACAGGCTGGTAGTTTTGCAGGAGCAACTAAAGCTAGAGAGTGGGGCAATACAGCTAATAATGGTATTAGCACAACATCTCCTTACAGCACCAAGAACACCACTAAAAATGGTGAACTAAAAACAACTACCAATACGTCAGGCTCCACCTCGTAGGAGAGTCGTATGAAGTTTTTAGAAGATTTTAATATCAAGAAATACGTGAAACCAAAAAAGAAGACCTCTAAACCACAGGGGTCTTCTTCTATTACTTATACAAAACCTTTACCTAAAGGACCTATCCCAGTAAAGAAAGTAGTTCCAGATAAGATACCTACAAAACCTTTACCTACTACAAGCTCTAACAAAAGCTCTATTGTAACAAAGCCATTTTTTAATATTCCAATTCAATCACCACTGCCTAGCCCAACAGCAATTAAGGCAAGACACAATGAGTTTGTAAAAGCTAACGCTAGAGCTAATAGAGCAATAAGTGATTTTAAATCTAATAACGTAATTGCTAATGCTACCTCTGGAATATTTAAAGGTGTAGAGTTTAATAAAAGAGTAGCACCTTTTATAGACACACGCCCTCAAGCAGTTAGAGATTTTAAAGTAAAGAACTATGCTTTCAGGAAGAATCCTATATTCAAATGGTATGAAAAGAAAGTACCTAACGTAGGAGAGCGTAGGTCTGGTACAGGAGCATTTAGTAATAACGGTTACGTTAGAAACTTTACTACAGGACTATTTAAAGTATTAAGTTCTGATGCAGACCCTAGAGGTATGCTCTCGGATCCTACTAGACGTAAGATACATGAAATGCAGAGAGCTAATCAAGCTAAAGCTCTACGTGCGTTTACTAAAGGTACTGGTGATTTAATAGCAGATACTATTATACGTCCATTCTATCAGAACGCATGGCAACAGGCAGAGCTTAAAGACAGGCTTAAACTACGTGAGCGTAAAATGAATGAGCTCTATGGTTTAAATAGAAAGCAGCAAACATACTATGTAGAAGATGATAAGGGACGTGTATATGCTATTAAAGGTAGTAAAAATGGTGGTGATACTTATAGTTATATTGATAGCAACGGAAAAGCGTTAAGCCTAGATATAACTGCACTGCCTAAAGGTAGGGTAAACATATATAAGAGTATAGGGCTTATTCCTAGAGATAAAGTATTTCGTGTTAAAGATGGAGACCAGTTCCTCTCACAGCTACTAGACCCTAACTATAATTCAGGACTTCTTGCTAGAGACAGCAAGGGGCTCCCTTATATTTCTAATAAAGGGCTTAAACAGTATCTGGAGAATAACGGAGTAAGAAGTAACAGCATGTCTCTATTTGAAGCTTTAAGTCCAAAACGTAGAGCAGATGATTTAATGATGCAAAGATATCTAGTTAAATCTGCTGATGATTATGTCCAGAATAAATACTTTGGTGGTTATCCTCAAATGAGCACACGTTCCATAGGAGCTAATCTTGCTATTAACTTTTTAGGGCTAGGGCTCAATATTATTAACAGACCACAGCAAGGTGTGTCTGCTTATATCATAGGTAATAAAGAAGGAAAGACTGCGTCACAGATACGTAAAGATATGTATGCTGGATTTGTTGAGGGTAAGGATACATCCTTTACTGAGTACTATCTTACTAAAAAAGATAAGCATCCTTACTTAAAAGGATTACTCTTTGATAGTATTTCAGACCCACTACTCTTTACTGACTTTATAGCTAAAGGTGGTGCAGGTGTAGCTAAAGGCATAACAAAGGCTTCTGTTAAATCTGAAATAACAGAGCGTAGTTTACGTGAGGTTACAAACAAGTACCTAGGAGGAGCCAGACTTCTTAATAAAAATGAAGGACTCACCTTTAAGGAAAGTTTACACACTGTGTTTGAAACACACAAACTAGGTACAGTACACCAGACTAGAGGCGTTTATTCCAGAACCCTAGGTAGACTTAAAGGTGTGCAGATGACAGCAGATGCTTTAGATAATACTCTACCTAAAGCTCTACTACCTAACCGTACTAAACGCCAGCTTATTAATACAATGGTTACTAATCCTAAACAGGTAAATAAAAACTGGATTGCTAATGTACTGCATGAAGCTGGATTTAGAAATAACCTTAAAGAAGATTTAGCAGATGCAATCTATGATAGCTACAGAACTAGCAGACTTGTGACTAACACAGCTAGAGCTAATAAGATTGCAGACTCTACATCAGGAGCTTATAAGGTTTATAAGAAGTTTAAAGCCTTTGGAGAAGAAGTAGACAGAGTAGATACTGCACTCACTAAAGCAGCGTTCCCAGTATTTACTGGAACTGTAAAAGGAACTAAAAAAGTAGTAAGAGCTATCAAGGCTTCTGAATTAAAGTCTTTTGTAGAAAAAGCAAAAGCACTTAAACAGATGCCTCTTTCTGATGTGTTTAAAAGTGATGAGCTTTTAGATCTAACTAAACGTAGAGCTGTTAAACAGGTAGATAAAGCAGTAGAGCCTTTAGTCAAAAACCACATGCTTTCTATGGAGCTAATCAACGAGGGAGCTGAAAAATATGAAGCAGCTGTGAGGTACGGACAGCACGGTAAAACAGATAACCTAGCTGACCTTATTGCTGCTAGAGACAGTCAGCTTATAGATACTTTAGATAATATTCAGACTGCTGTTTCATCTAAAGAAAATGGTTATGGAACAGCTATGCGTATTATTAAGGATACTTATGATGACGCAGCAGATGTAACTTCTGTACATGAGTTTCTAGATAATGCTCTACAGTCTAATAACAACTTCCGTGAAGGACTTGTTTACGTAACTGACGACTCAGAGCGTAAAACTTTAAGTGCACTCCTTAACGCTAGAGAAAATCAGATATATAAAACACAGCGTGTTTTAGATAATACTGAGGCTACAAAGCGTTTAAAGGATTTAGCACAGTTTACTAACATAGCTAAACAGCAGGTACGCTCTGTAGAGAATTACACTGCTCTTGAAAAATATTTAGTTGAGAGCATAGAACAAGCACACAACGCTACACATTACGTTGATACACACCTACAAGAGCTTGTTACAAAACGTATAGATGAGGTTAAGGAATTACTACGTAGTGATGCTACTACTAGAGAGTTTAACCACACCATTAACCAGATTATAGGAGATGTTAAATCAACTGCTAGTCAGCTAAAGACTTTAAAGAAAGAGTCTAAAGCTGTGTCTATTAGTTCATTCTTTTCTAAATTCAATAAAGTAAAAGAAGAACTTGGAGCAAAGTCAGTTAAGAGTACGTTCTATAAAGATAATACTATAGAGCAGGTACTTAAAGATAAAGCTACAGCAAATGCATTTACTACTTTAACAGATATTTCTGATGAGTATATAAGCGTTGTGTCTGGTTTAAAACAGTATTTACCTGAGTATCTACATAGTGCTTTAGATGATGTCATGAATGTTAATGTAGATGATTTAGCATTACAAACTGCAAGACGTAAAGTTCTCCGCAGAGGAGAAGATATAGAAAAAGCAGTAAGCAGTGATATCAAATATATAGGACTCTCTGATTTCCCTAATGGAATTACAGACCTCATGCAGACTCTAGAAACGCAAGACTTTAAAAAGTTAAGCACACTATTAAACCTAGACGTTAATAGTAATATGGTTACTTTTGTACAGCACCTAGATAGTTATATTGAGGAAAGCGTTTCTGAAGCTATAGATACACTACGCCTTATAGATTCTAAAACAGGTGCCCCTCTAGCTAATTATCTAGCTGACGTAGAAAGCACGCTGATTAAAACTAGAAATGCTGCAAAGTATGAGGACATTACACTAGACCAGTTTACAACAGTAAGAGCTATTAAAGCTAATGCAGCACAACTAGAAGCTACAGCACAAGACATCTATAAACAGAATAAGCATTTATTTAAAACGGGAGATTACTATTTAGAAAGAGTAGACCGCCTAATTAAATCTGAAATGCTTGATAATATTATAGAGTCTTACAGATTAGCTGATGATTATAAAACTGCCACAACTGTAGAGCAGTTAGCAACTTTTGCTGATGATATAGCTAAAAAGAAAAAAGCTAATGCACTGCTATCATCTTCATTAGAAGAAGCAGAATCTGCATTATCTCCAGAGCTATATAACATTTATCGTGATGCTTTATTTGATGCACGTGATTTAGGACATAGTGCTATGGAGCACCCAGAATTTCTGGCTCCTGATTTTGTAGATCACGTTATAGAACAGCACTACTATCAGTATGCAAAAGCTAACTACAACATAGATAAAACCATAGGTGACTTGTACTCATTTAGTAAATCAGACCTGTCTAAAAAATATGATATAGACAAAGAGATACTAGATAGATTATCTATAGGACATACTGCTGGTATAGACACGTACCGTTCTATCTTAACTAATATAGTACATGACCCTGAAAGTTTTGGTGATTTAATTGAACGTGCTAAAGCAGGCAGAGATGTATTTATATTTGATACAGAGACACTAGGTCTTAATACTAAACGAAATACTAACCATGTGTTCAGTATGGGTTTATATAAATTAGACCCAGAGCGTTGCAGTTTACTTAAATATGATAAGGAGCTAGAAAGATACACTAGCGAGAGTATCAATGAGTTTATGCGTGCTTTATTAAAAGATGCTGATTCTGGCAATGGATATAAAGAAATCTTAAATAAGATTCCTAATTACTTGATTGATAATGGGTGGCATCCGGATACGTCTTTCATGGATATTGCTACATTTAAAAAGATGTATGGTCATGAAGGCTATAGAATAGAAAATGATGTATTCGCTAATAACATTGTAAATACTATGCAGGAGATGCAGGGTACTCCCACATTAGATTTACATAATGTTGTATTGTGCGGATTTAACAACCATGGATTTGATAATGTAGTGTTAGCTAATAACTGTCCAGAGATTGCAGCACTATTCAGAGATGTACCGCAGAATATAGATATGCTAGTTAACATCAAAGCTAAACACGGTTTAATTATCTCGGATAAAGATAAGAATATCATAGGTAATCTATACAACAGTCTTTTGTCTGCACTGCATGATACAGATATAGAGAAGTTTAAGTATGCTTACCCAAGTAGACTTATAGATAGCTACGATAGATTTTATAGCACACTTCAGCGTCTAGGGCATAGTGCTACAAGTCTTGATGTTGCTGTAGCACACGGAACAGATGGTACTCAGTACGCTTCTGCTCTAGATACTCTATTTAAAAATACACCAGAGAGCATAGACCTTAATCTAGTAGCTAGTGAACTCAGAGAGCAAAAGTTCCTACTAAAGTCTATTAACCATTTAAAAGATGATTCTCTGATTGTGGATCATATCTTTAATCTAATTCCTAGCAATGAACGTGCATGGGAAACAGGTTATTTAGTTATGAAATTAGATAATCCTAAACTAACTAGGGCAGAGTACGAAGCACTGTATAAATCTGGGGAACTTGCTAAATACGAAACTACAATTTCTAATTGGTTCCATATCCTAGACAGTAGCCCGGAGATTGATGTGCTTAAATTAACTCCAGAAGAGTTTATAGTTAAAGCAGATGAGCTTCGTGCAGCAGCAGATGTTATGACTGGGGGACAAACAAGTAACATCATCAGATGGATTAACGGTATAGCTGATGGAGGTTACTCCTATTTCCAAACACTAGCTGTACAGAATAAAGTAAATAAGAACATGCTAGACTGGTTTGGACATGTGATGAATAACTATCACGCTATAGAGACATACAGACAGCTTACTGCCAATATTCAAAATAATCTCAGACACAATGCTGATGATATATTTGATATAGACAACAGAATGTTACTAACAGGCATAGCATGGCGTGAGCTTAAAGATTATTGTCTTGCACGTCCAGAACTAGCTAATGCACTCTATATTTTTAATATAGATTTTGACGCACGCACAGTGAGTGAAAAGTTTGCAATTCTTGAAGAATTAATTATGGGTAAAAAGTACGGTATGCGTGAGACACTGTTTGGTACTTCTGACAGTGCAGTAAGGTTACTTTCGTCTGCATACTTTGATTTTTCAGAGGACACTGTAGAAGTAATAAACTACATATTTAATACACGTAAACATAATAATTATTATCTCTTTGATAAAGAGATAGAATTTTTTACTAGAAATGCAAAGGGAGCTGCGTATGAGATAGCTAGTGAATTAGAACGTGTTAAGTATGATACAGATGCTTTTGAGGAGTTTGCAGAAAGACTCTCTGGAATAACTGGAGGTGCTTCTGTAGAAAAACACACTATGGCTGTAGCACTACAACCTATTAATAATTTACGTAAGCAAATAGTAAGAATACTTAATAGTACGGATGCAAAAAACACAATCACAAACCTTTACTATGATTTACAGCAAATAAAAAATGTTTGGGATGGAGTGCACCATACTAGAGTTAAAGCACTTGTATCTGATATGCTTCAAAATGAAGACGCTATCCTAGAGCATCTAATCACGCCTGACTTTAACGGTATGATGTTCCTGCGTTTTTCTTCTGATGATGATAACATCAAGCTAGTAGACCAGCTATTAACAGGAACACACCCTAACAGCAAATACCTACAAGTGCGTTATTTAGAGAAAGATGAGGTTGTCGCTGTAACTCTAAATGAGCTATGTGACCTAGATGATAAAGCACTACATCTACTCGACACAGGAAAAACCATACAGCGAAATAATATAATAGGAAGGAGTATGCCTACTGAATTACTTAACACATTTAAAAAACAGATAGATAAGCTAGATACTCTAGCCCCTGATTCTGTATTAAAACTTTATTATGAGTCACTACAGAATCTAGCAGCATACAGCAAACATAACTTTAGAGATTACACGCACGGGTTACTTAATGTAGAAAAGATAGACCAGTTACGTGAAGTCTTTGATGCAGCCAACATGATGGATTTAGATAAGTTTGGTATGCAGACTATAGATGGATTTGTGAGTGCAGGTGCTTACTTAACACTAGAACCGCCTAAGGCAGTTAACGGTGTTAAGTTCTATAATAATCCACTTCTCACAGCCGAAACATTATTAAAACGTAATGCAGAGCAAGCTCTTGATAGTCACACTACTGTTGCTTACTTCTTACGTAATGAAGATCTCAACTCTTTAAATAAGTTTGATTTATCTGATAAGGAATGGTTTAGAGTATTAGACCAGCTAGAGGATTCTTTTGTTGTTTGTGCTATGGGTACAGACAACAAGAATAAAAAGTATTTAAGTAAGATAGAGGCACAGATTAGAGAAGCTAAAAAGGCGGATGATGTTAAGACACTAGAGAGGCTTGGTGAAGAGTATAGAGCTTATAATCCGGTGCAGCTTAAATCCTTTGAAATAAAATCCTCAAGGGATCTACAGAGGGCTAAAGAAGCTAATGCAGTTCTAGTCCCTAGAGTTGTGTATGAAACACTCTACGGTCATGTAAATAACTTTACACCAACTAACCCTATACTGCGTGGTTACAACAGATATGTAACTATGATGAAAGCGTTTTATATCTCTACGCTAGGTACAGCCATGCGTAACTACATAGACGAAACCATCAAGACATATATAGATGTAGGTTGGGAGGGTGTACCTATAGTACATAGAGCTAGATTTCAGGCTATGGCAGACCTATCTGACTATAATCAGATTATAGATGCTATTAAGAAAGACCTCAATACAGGACAGCTTATTAAAGGTAAACTTAATTCAGCAGAAGCTAGAGCACACCAGCGCCTAATACAAAAAGGTTTTGCAGATACACCACATTATTTTAATATCCCTGTATCTGATGCACAGAAGTATTATGGTTATTTAGCTGAAGCTGGAATACTACCTAAACACCTCACTGAACGCATGGATGCTAGTAACTTCTTACGTATGCACGCATTTATGCTAGAGGGAGCTTCTGGTGGTACTCAGGCTGGAGAGATACAGGCACGTGCATTAGCACACTCTATCCCTGAACTAGAGGGCGTTGCGGCTAGAAACAAAGGTGTGTTTGGAACGCTAGGTGCTTTCCTAAAAATGCCTGATAAAGATTTAGACTCCTATGTATCCATGGGTAACTATCTCTTTAGTAAAGGTGTTTCAGCAGCACTAACTCCAATGGCTTATACAGAGCAGATTACAAGACTTACGCACATGTACACTCTTGAGGAGCTGGGTATAGGTAAAATAGAAGCGTTCTCTAGAATATCTAAAACACATTTCAATTATGATGTTAAAGATAGAGCAGCAGTTTATGCACAGCTACTGTTCCCATTCTTTAACTTTACTAAATTGAATATAGATTACTGGATGAACGCATGGACTAAAGATGCACACTCTATACATAACCTACTCAGACTAAACCAGCAGAACCTTAAAGAGGCTCTGGATGATAACTATGAGCGTACAAGAAACGGACAGTGGGTTGATATGTCTTATCTTAATCATGCTATGGCAGGTAACCCTAGGATACCTAACCCAGCACAAAACGAGGGACAGACTGCGTGGTTAAAGTTAAATCCATCATTCTATGATGCGTATAACTTCCTACTTGATCCTATGAACCAAGGTATGCAGGATATATTCAGTCCAATCCAGAATGTACTTCAGGATAGACACTTCTTTGATGGTGCTATTAAAGCAGGTATATTTAACCAAGGTTATGGTGGAAATGGGTTAAGAGATTTCTTACCGCTGATAGGTTCTACTATATTACCTATGCATGAGAATAAACTTAGGTATATAGATAAAACTTTTACAGAGTATAGAAATGATACTTTTGCACAGCTATTAAAATCACCAGCATCATTCGCACAGCTTCCTACAATCCTTGCTTTTTCAAAGATAGACTTTGGAGAAGACTATGAGAAGTTTAATAAGTTCTTAAATGCTAATGGTTATGCTTACGATTTCTACACTCGTCAGATAAAACCAATTAAGGACTGTGTAGCTAGAGATAGTAAAGAGTTATCCATGTATATGTACAAAAAGTATGGTTTAGTATATGACTTCATTACTAAAACATTTGTACCTGCATATCTATCCAAGGACCCTGTGACTCGAAATGTAAGTTTTAAAACACCGCATAGTCAAGCACAGTGGTCTGATATACAAGCTCTTGCTAAACTATATCAAAACAAAGGTTATGATTTTGTATCTGGAAGTTTTGTTGATTTAGAAACTAAAGGTGCAATCTTTGATAGAAAGCAGTATGAGGCTTGGCAGCGTAAGCGTGGGTATGAGAAAGAATATCTCACTAACACTTGGGTACCTCTAGGTACAGCTAGAGCCCATAGCTACGGTGAGGCTGCAGAGTACATGCGTACTAAAGGTATGGAGTGGGACTATATTCTAAAGAAATATGTACCTGCTGGTAAGGCATTAGCACATAACTATAAAGAAGCCAATAAGCTATATGCAGCTTATGGGTTTGAATATGATTACGCACGTAATGCGTATGTGCCTAAAGGTAGGGCTACAATAAATAACTTCAATGAGTATAAGAGATTCCAGAGAGAGCGTAACGGACTTGAATGGGATTACGCAACTAGGCAGTGGGTTCCTATTGGTACTGCTAAAGCATCTAGCTGGAAAGACTTATACGGAGACGATTGGCACAGACGTAGACACTTCCATAAGCATTGGAAGAGACGTAAAGGACATAAGTTTAAGAGGTTTGATACATGGGAGGAGGTTGTAGAGTTTCAGCGTGGACGTGGACTTGCTTGGGATAGTATAACTCGTAAGTGGGTTAAGCTAGGAACAGAAGCTACTTGGGATGACTTAGTAGAGTACAAGAAGTCTAAAGGACTTGGCTGGGATAGAATTAATAAACAATGGGTAGAGCTAGATAAGGTACCTACTTGGGACCAGTATCAGAAGTATAAAGAGTCCCAAGGATTAGAGTGGGATTATATACAGAAGACTTGGGTACCTAAAGGAGCTGCTATAGGTAAGAAGTGGAAAGACTTCCAGAACTATAAGAAGTCTACAGGTAAAACCTATGACTATGTACAGCAGCGTTATGTAGGTGGTAAAAAGATGAGAACACCTAAAGCACAGTTCAACTATGATTATCATATGAAGTATCATGTAGGTAAGATTAAACCTAAACGAAACTACCTAGACTCCATGATAGATAAGTATATTAATAATCAGGATCCTAACGTGCGTTATAACATAACGACAATGCCTAGTCTAAATATGTATCAGGTTAAGAGCCTGCGTACTAAACGCCCAGTACCTCGTATGAGGTTACAGGAAGTACAGCGGATGCAAACATCCTTTGTAAAATACTATAAAAAAAGCCAGAGCATTTAAGCTCTGGCATTTCTTTTAAATATCTTCAGCAATGTCTGTGTGCGTTTCTGATTCCGCTTCTGCAATATCTCTCTGTAGTGTAGTTATATTATCTTCTAAAGCATCCTTTGGTTTGTGTGGTGCTATCTTATCCCACGCTTTAGCTGCTGCTATAACTACTTGGTTCTGTGTGTGTTTATCCTGCCAGACAAACCACGTACACATCTCCCATTCTTTTTCAAAGAGTACAGTTAGATATCCAAACGGTGCACCTAGGTGATACATCTCCATTTGTACCTGCGTATAGTAATAAGGCGGTATTCCATACCTATTAGCTTTCTCTATGATAGAAGCTGTACTGTCTGCAATATGCTGTGATATAAGCCCGTCTGTTGCGTAGCCTGTGCTTTCTCTCCAGTCTGCTTTAGTTCTATCATAGTGCCTAGCTCCTTGTTCTGTACAAACTTTAATCTCATCAGGAATGTAATGTAATGTTCCGTCATCATCATAACACTCCATGACCCCGTCAAAGTTTACAGTTAGGAATGGGAAGTCATTATGCCTATACATATTAGCAGGTTTCATAATGCGTCTTCCTGAAATCTGGCTGTGCTTCTGTATAATAAAAGGCTCTAGGTCTACACCCTTTCTAACAGCAACCTGATCACTAACTGCAGCTTCTTCAGGTGTTAGATAGTTTCTAGACTTTTCCTCTATGAGTTCTTCTAACTTTTTATAAGGGTTTACACTTACTAGTACTGAGGAGTCAGAACAGCCAAGACCATTCTTACGAAGTAGAGCATATACTTCATTAGGAAGCTGGTCAATATCTTTTACTGCAGTATGAATAGGTAAGATGCTTGTGTCTAGATAATCTGTATTCATCTCATCTAGGTGTGGTGCGTTAGCTTTTGCCCACTCATACTGTTCTGCTACTGTCATTCTTCTTTCCATTAATCAAATACCTCACTATCTTCTGTAATACATAAGTCTCCTTCATCATTATAGTCAAGAACGGCTCTACGTTCTATGCCTTCATAGTTGTAAAACAGCTCCTCTTGCTGGGGAACTCTAGGATGTTTAGGTTCATACTCTTCAGGCATGATACTTTCAAACAGCTCTATAACTTTTTTCTTTAGAGATTTAGCGTGCTTTGGTTTGTAGTTATCTGTAGTTATCATAGCTATCTACCTCCACTGTTCTTAATTTAAAATCCTTACTATTGTTATTCTTGAATGTTACAAAGTGTAGCATATGTCTGTACGCATCTAGTATGTGCCTATTAATCTTTTTGAATCCATCTTTTATTGGAAGTGCATACCCCTGATTCACTCCTAAACCTTTAAGTAGGTTTCTTTTTAGAAGTACCTCTGTGGACCAACGAGCTTTAATCTCTACAGCTCTCTGAAGTATTAAAGGTATGCTAGTGTTATAGCAATATACCTGAATCGCACCGATTAGTTTTGAAGTCTCCATTTTAGAGTAGCTCTGTACAATAGCTTTCTCATAGTAGAGTACATAGTCTTCCAGAACTACAATAAGTTCTTCTCCGTACTTGCTGTACATTTCCTCAATAAGGTCTATGTGCTCACTCCAATAGTGTTCTGCTGCTATAAATTCAACAGCATCAATCTTTCCAAAGCGAAGTGCTTTACCATCACCTGTTGCAAGCACCCAGCCTGTACAGCCTTTGCCTTCTTCAAAGGACCCGGATGGGTCTATTGCTAGTACGTACGGATATGTCTTATTCATTTGTGGAATCATTTTTCAACATCCTTTCTAAATCTTCTAGTGTTTCAATCTCTTGTTTCTCTGCCCAATTAGTAGTAGTTACTTCCATGTCAGCTACGATAGGTACTTTAGTGTCACTCCAATTTTCCATGATTCTTTTAAATTCAAAGAAGTGTTCTATACCATCTTCAGGATTCCATTCCCATGACAACTCGTCATGTATCTGCATCTGCCATTTAGTTTTAAGATTGTTAGCTTTAGTGTACTCCCAGAGCTCTATAATCTTTTTCTTTAGGTAAAATGCAGCACTACCCTGTATCAACATATTAATCAGTTTGTGTCCTGATACATTATAGTAGTGCACTCCAAATAAGTTGGTAGTATTAGAGTAGAGTTGAGCTCTGTTATAACAATAGTTGTGGTACTGTTTTACTCCTGGAAAAGCATTGTAATAAGCAGCGTCAATCTTTTTAACTTCTTCTAAAGACTTATCAGGAAACATCTGTCTTATACGTCCTAGCTGTGCTCCGTAATTTTTAGCGAAGTTCGTTCGTTTGCCTATATCATAACGTGCTTCTTTAAATCCTTCGTCTCCAGGTTTGAGTCCTGTTGCTGCTGTAGTAGTAGCTCCGTGTACATCTACAGGCTCCCAAGGTAAGTCATCTTCATCATGATACCAACTACCATCATACGCTTCTTTGATGTGTACAGGATTGTTATAATCAAATAACTCTCCTGAAGCTCTATGGCATTTATAAGGCATGTATGCTCTACATAAGTTTGTATCAGGGTGCCCTACTAAAATTGTGTATAATGCCTGAAAGCGTAACTCAATCTGTGAGTAGTCTAGATACAAAATTGCACTATCTGTTTCAACCATGTATCTTGGGTTGAAGAGGTCGTTACCTTCTCTATCCTTAATACCGTTTCTAGGGAATTGTTGGAAATCTGAAGTAACTCTTCCAGATACAGTACCTACTTGATTGATCTGAGTGTAGAGTCTATCCTTGCCTTTGATTAGACGTTCCTGAAAGCGAAGTATGTATGTGCTGTACCACTTCTCTAAAGTTCTTAACTCTTGTACTAACCAGATAAACTGTTTTAGTTCTTTATTCTTTGTAGTGTTGTACAACAGTTTAAGTTGTTCATCATTTGTAGAAGTTAATTCAGTTTCATACTTTGTGTTTATGATTTGTTTGATTAATGCGTGCTGTCCTACACTTAATTCTTGTTCTGCAAGTTCATTTAATTCAGCTCGTAGAGTTAAGATGTATTTTTTCATACGCACTCTAGATTCTTCTAGGTACTCTGTATTGCATTTGAACCCTACTCGTTCCATACGAACGATAGGCTCTAATAGAGCGTTTTCAATGCTTACAGCGTTTTCATTATCTCTAGCTTTTACCTTTGGTTTTAAGAACCAAAGTATTTCTAAAGTGTAAACAATATCATATGCAGCATATCGCTTTAGGGTTTCAGTATTGAGTTGGTCATATTGAATCATATCACTTTCTACAATACTGTTTACTTTAGGTTGTAACCAATCTGGAAGTTTGCTATGCCACTTCTTATAACGCTCTCTTAAATCTTCAGGTAAGTCTTCTAACTCGAAGATGCAATCTTTAGTGTATTCATTTAATTGTTTTAATGTAATACCTAAAGCCTGTTTAAGCTTCACGTTATACGCTTTGGCAATGTTTGTTCGTTCTTTCTTTAGAGCAGACTCATGTACTTTAGCGTCCTTATCTACATAACGTGTAGTGTAATCTTTTAGACCTAATGGAGGTCCGCCTTCACTTGTATGCAGGGCATCATGTCCATACCTTATATAAAACTGTGTGTCAGTTAGTGTTAAGGTATCTGGTTTTATTTTGAATATGTCATGTCCTATGTTCATCAGCATGTGTATATCAAAACTTATATTATGCCCTGCAAGTAAAGTATGTTTTTGTATGAGCTGGGTAAGCCATACGTCTAGAGCTTGCTTACCTATTTCAGTACGTAAGTCTACTACGTAGGCATACCCTCTCATACGCTCTGGATCTATAAATCCAAATTGGGCTAGGAATGGAATGTCTTTTACAATGTGTAATCCTGTAGTCTCAGTATCTACAGCACCGTATTCAGAAGCATATTTGTTATACACTTCTATCATATTTTCTATGTCCTGTTCTGTATCTACATTACAGAAATACCATTTAAATTGTAACATTTTCTCCTAGCCTCTCTGTGTAAGTGTTGCGATCAATTTGATTGATACCTAGTCTGAATCGTTCAGTCGGTATCATCTCATAGTTTGAGAATTTAATAAATAGTCCTTTAGCTAATAGGTTTGTTGCAGAGTTTAAAGCCTCATTGCCTAAACCTGTAGCAGAGCCTAATACATTTTTAGTAATACCTGCACTCTGCTCTAACTGCATAACTAGCATAGGGTACTTATCAAATATAGTTTGTAGCAATGCAACTCCGTCTTCATCAATCTCTGTGTACTTACGTTCATGGTCTACAAACTGTTTGAACTTGAACGTATCGTTGTCATATAAATCAACGAAGTATTTTACTGCAAGAGCTACATGCTCGTTTGTTACTACGATATTCTCAAAGGATTCATCAGTACTGCATAAGTAGCCTGCTAAAGCTATAGATATTCTGGTCAGCTTCTTCCAAGCCTCTGTTCCAAATATCTTGATATGGCTGTTATACACTTTATTTAAATCACTAGCAGCCTCCATAATAGATTCTATAACTCCATCTTCAAATATAATCTGTTCAGGAGTTCTAGACCAAACCCAACGAATCTTATCTCTATAAGCTTCTTTAGGGTACGGGTCTAATGGAGTCCACATAGGGTTAAATGTAGTATTACCTTTATCTGATAAAATCAGTATTATGTCATACCTGGCTATGTCCTCTGCAGCTTCAATTAAGTCTGTGACTATTTGAACTCCGTTCGGATAGCTGGCAATGCTTTTGATTTGTCCTTTTTCATTTTTAGGATTTGTTAGTGATAACATTCTTACCATTGCTGGCATGGTTATTGTTCCAGAAACTCTAGTAATACGTGCCTCATTACTTGATCTGATATCTGTTAATTCAGTAATTACAGTTCTATTAGATTTTCCAAACTCTTCAAAGATAATCATACCCTTGTGGTTTTGAGGTATGATACCTGCACGAGTTTGGAATCCGTTACTAGTTTTGTTACTACCTCCAACTAATCCCGGAATTGTTGCAGAGTTTCCTGCTAGAGATGTGAACGTACCTAGTCCGTATAATTCTCTTAAACAGTTAGCTGTGCTCGACTTACCTACCCTAGACTCACCTACAATAAGTGTATCTAGGTACGCTCTTATGTTTTGGAATCTACCCATATTAAACATAAGAGGAGTGTGGTAAGTTAAGTCAATTGTCTGTATAAGTTGGTTGTTACCATCATAGCCTAGTAGTCCTTTAACTCTTTCTGTAATTTCAGTTAGTTTATCTTTAGCCCTGCCGGGGTCCGCTTGGAACATCTTCAGGTGTTCCTTTACACCTTCTGTTACTTTGAAATTTGAAACAGAATCATTAGCATCTTCTGCGTCAACTATAATCATTGTTAGCTGTTGTCCCTTATAAGGGTGTGGTACTAACTTATAAGTTACAGAGTATTTTTTACCAGACTCTAATCGTTGATTAATGGAATAACAAGTGTACTCCATAGGCTGATTAGTTTCTGTATTCTGTGTTTCAAATAAGTCAGAAGCATAAGCCTTAAAGATTGTAGCTCTCTTTAGAACAGTTTGTCTAACAAACTTTTCTTTCTGCATGACTCCGACAATACCTCTGATGTTGTCTTTGATTACAGTCTCTTTAAAGTTATTATCTACTAGGTGTAAGATGTCTCTACAGTTTCTAGGTTTGAGTTCCCACTCTTTAGTGTCTCCTATACGCATAGTATCATTTCCATCCCCTACAGCATACTTCTCTAGTATGAGTGCTGATGGACAGGAAAATGTTGTATCAGTTACAGCGGTGACTTGTATGTTTGTTTTACAAAGTACACCTACGTGCTCTGGTTTAGATGCTTCTAGGAGTGTCCACTCTGGTAATTCTGGTTTCTCCTCTGGAGGTGGTACAAATAACTCCGTTGCTTTTATACACTTAACTAAATCTTCTTTAGTGTGATTGTACTTTGTAAAGTAGTCTGTTATGTCTTCTTTATTCTCCATGCCCTCATGGAATTTAGTGCAGACTCTTACTGAGTTTGCTACGCCTGTTAGCTGTGTTGCTAACTGCGAGGCTCCTTTGAGTCCTGCTTCATCATTGTCATAACAGATAACTACGTTACGATCACGAAATGGTGCTAGGAATAATGGCTTTGCCATCTCACCTCCTGTTAAGGTGACTGCATTGAGCCCGTTGCTACGAGCAACTGCCATGTCTTTTTCTCCTGCACAGATTATAGTTGTACGCTTTGTAGAAGATTCTACCCACTGGTCATAAGGTATTATTAGCCCAGTGGGGGAGCCTTGCCTACCTTTCAGTTTAGGCTTTCCTCCCGGATGGTAGCTTCTAACATCTAGTAACTTTCCATACATAATAACTGGAAAGTCAATTGAGTGTAATGTCATATTAGTTGTCTTTAGTTTGAGTTCTTCTATGACATCATCACTAATTCCTAGCTTGTTACAAAGCTCTTTTGTCTCTGGTTCTAATGTTTCCCTAGACCAAGTGAGTACATCTTCTTCTGTGTTAAAAGCAGATTGGATTCGTTTAGCTTGTACTAGACCTGTCTCTAATACCTTTTGTATGAACTGGGTTTCAGATAATCCCTTTCCACAGGACATACAGTGGTATAACATTTTTTCTGTATTAACAGATGCTGACGGATTTGATTCATAATAAGTTAGTCCATTCACAGTTGTATGTGGGAATGGACACATTACTTGGACTTCTGTTTTACTATCTGAAATATTAAAGTAGTCCAGTAAAAAACTCATTTAGATCTCCTCATCTTCTAACGCTGGTGCAGGTGCTGTTGGTTCTGGTGTAGCTTCAAATGGAATATCGTCTTCAACTTCCTTGAAGCGGTCAGCAATGCTAGGCTCTGGTACATAAACATCTAGCCCTAGATACATCTCATTTCTGATATCAACTACAGACCTGTCACCATACTGTTTGTTGCTATCTATTTTGAGTTCTACCATAGCCTGTTTGCCTACAAGTATCTTTGTAAGGTCAGACAGTTCAAAGTCTCCTTCAGGCTGTATACCAAAAGCAGTTAGGAACTGCTTTAGTTTGAAAAGCATAAAGCCTTCTGAGGCTTCCTTGAAGATATCAAAAACATAAGCTCCGCCCTTGTCTTCATCAGTTACCTGCTGCATACCTACATTTAGGTAAGGGTCTCCAGTTTTGCTTGTCTTCATTTCAGCTTTCTTAATTTCCATCTTGTGCCAGCCCTCAATTAGTAGGCTGTTTGCTGGCTTTTCTGCGTTGTTTAGTGCGTCAAAATTAATCATAATATTACTGTCCTTTCTGTGTTACTCGTAGCATTGATTCTGTGAATGTAGCGGTTAGTCTCTGGATGTACTCAATGTCATCTCCTACCTGTCTCAATAGATTGTGGTATGCATCTTCTACCTTTCTCTTTGACTCATATGCAGAGGTTAGGTTGTCCTTTAGCATTGTAATCTGCTGATCTGCTAGTGCTACTTCTTTCTTTAGATCGTTGATGCAAAGGATTAGTTCTTTCTGTGTCATCTTTGTGTAAGGCACATTTTCTAGTTCAGCTAGTGTTCTAATCTTTGCTCTAGGCTTTCTAGTTTTCTTTGGTGCTACATCCTTCTTTGCTTCTGGTGTTACCTTTTCTGTTGTCTTCTTTACTGTTTCCATTTTTCTTTTCTCCTTTTAATCTACAGTTAGTTTAATGTACGCTTGCTTTAACGTGCTCAAAGGTAAGTCTTTTACCTTGGCATCCTTATAGCCTAGTTCTGTTAGTATTAACTTCCAAAGTGTCTTCTTGTTTGCGTTTTCTGTGAGATATCCTTTTACAGCATCCTCATATTCTTTATGCTGTGCTGCTTCAATCTCTTCTGGTGATGTACCATCTTCCAGATATTTACGCAGCTGTTCACAAAGTTCTGGTGTGAAGTGATACGTTTCTCCTTTTACAAACATGGCGTATCTCGACTTAACTACTTTAGCTACAGGGGGTGTTGTTGGTGTACCTGCTGTAATCATATGTAGTACTAAGTCAGGCTCATACTTAATGTCTGCCTGCATAATCTGCTGTTCACCTAGAGACTGTACTGTTGTTTTACCCTGTTCATTAGTGCCAATTTCCATCTTCTCTTTGACTCTAACAGTTGTAATACAGTGTACTCTGTTGTCTCTTAAGAGTTCAAATAGCAGTCCTTTTTCTTTGGCTACTCTAGGGTCCCCCCACGCAGCGTACTCGTTGTTGTTTCTTGATGTTGCTTTAACATCATTTAGGATATCTAGGATACCTCCTTTATACTGCCATGCGTGTGAGATTGAGTCCATGATTACTACGGTGGCACCTGCCTTAACAGCTTCATCTCTGAAAGCTAGATAGTGAGACGGCTTATAACCGATATCGGGTGTGAAGTTTCCAATCTGAAAGTCTTCAAACTTACCTCCTGATGAGCTATTAAGTCCACTAAATAGTGGAAGTGATCCATTCTCTGTGTCAATAGCAAATACCTTTTTGTAGTCTCCAGCTAAAGCCTTACCAAGCACAAGTGCTAGTCCTGATTTGCCTGAACCTGTAAGTCCTTCAATCAGTATAGATGCTTTGCACTGTTTACGTTCCGCTTTATGGAAACTAAATACTGGATTTTGTGACATAACGTACTCCTTTCTGCTTTAGATATTTATTATAATCATTAATGACGTCTGTTTCTGTGAAGCGTTGTTCTAACAATGTGTAGATTTGTTCATCATAGGATTCAGTCATCATTAATTCGATTATCTTATGTGGCTTGCTTGCTTTGTCCTCAGTAGTAGCTACAAATCTATCTTCTGCCTGAAGAATATCTCCTATAGGTGGAAATTTATCAGCAAAGATAGCTGTTTCAGCTCTATCTAATGTAAGGGCTTCTTTACCTGCTTGTATATTTATTAAGAATATATTAAACCTACCTGCCTGAAAGTCTTGTTTGTATGTTTCTCTTACTTTCTTCGGTGTTGTTCCTATAATCATAGCTAGTTTTGTTCTTGCTTTTAACTCATTATAGAGTAGTTTTAAGAACTGTGTTGATGTGCTAAATATGATAATAGGTTCATCAGGATAGTCTGATATATACTGTTTAATATAATCTAATTTAGGTGAGCGACCCTCAACGCCCACCAGAGCGGGATGTAAACAAAGCTGTCTTTCTCTTATCAGAGCCTCTAATACATTCTTTGTTTCTAAATCTCCTACTCTGAACTCGGTGTGTAGTTGATTGATTGCTCTTTTTTGTTTTGGTGCAAGTGTTAATGGTACTCTCACATAGTCTTTACTAGGTAACCAAGGCATTACATCTTTACGTTTTCTCTGTGTAGAGTAGTCTACTAGGATGCTCTGTAGTTCCTCCTGCATACCTTTCTTAAAGTCTGTAAACTCTGTATATGTCCTAGGTTGTTTTCTTATCTTATCCCAGATTTGATGTACTTCACTATCAAAATACTTATGTTTGAACTGCCAGTCTGTGTCTGTAGTTATTCCTAAAAAGTATAATATGGAGTATACGTCATATGCTTTTCCTGGTGCTGGCGTTCCTGTAAGTGCTAGTCTGTTTGGTATCTTTTTTGCTAGTTTAAACATTGATTTAGCACTTGCTGAATCAGGTGTTTTGATTCTGTGTGCCTCATCTAAAATCATATACTTTGGTTTGGCTTTTAGGATTTCTTCTATAACACCTTTAGATACAACTGTTGTTTTACAACTATCTAAAGATATTACTAAACCGTGTGTCCAGTTTTCTTTAATGATTTTCTTACGTTTAGCTAAAGTACCGTCACACACTATACATGGTTTTCCTACCCAGCGTTCGTATTCAGCAGCCCATTGATATAGTGATGAGGCTGTAGCAATGATTAATACTTTTTCATTTTCTAATTTACGCAGCTTGATTGTTGCTAATGCTGTAGGTGTCTTACCTGTACGCTGTTCATTAAAACAAGCCATAGCAGGTTTTGTTACTAAAAACTTTGCATCTTCTTTCTGATAAGGTCTTAGTACTCTGGTAGTTCTTGCTTCTTTACCCATTCTTTTTCTTCCTTTGTAAGTTCAACTGTACTCTGTAGTTTTCTCAATTGTGCATCTAACTCTGTTGCAGTTGGTGCGTGTTTCTGTGCTGATGTTAATGGTACATAGCAGTAAATAAACGCAGGTCCTTTGTCATTGTCTGTATCTGATTCGATTTTCTGAAGTGCATTAATAAGTTGTGACTGTGCTACTGATCTAGAGTCACTAGAGTTCGCAACCATTTTAATTAGTGCAGAGTCCTTTAGTATTTGCATTTCAGAACTTCTGTACTTAATTACATCAGGCTCTTTTAGAAATGCTGACCAGTACTCTGAAGTTAAATAACTTAAGTCTGCTAGGTCTACTTCTTCACATAGCTCTGCAAGTTCATATTGATTTGCACCTATTGCGGTCTCGCCTAGACTTTTAAAAATTTCCCAGAGTTTTTCTTTCTGGGTTTTATTTAGTCGGACTGTTGTACTCATTTAATACTAATACCTCCTTTAAATCTATAATAGTTTCTATTAATATAACCATTGTTCTATGGTCCTTTGCAGTTAGGTTGTATATCCAATGTGGTGGAAGCACTTCTGCTCTAGGTCTGTGTTGTCCATCTCCAAGGTGATGCTTAACACTAGAATAAGACACGCCTAAAATTTTAGCAATCTGATAAGGAGAGTAATTGAGATTAGTTAGCATCAATACCCAGTACCCTTTTGCTATTTTCTTTGGGGCATGTCTTATTGCTTTCATCACCAATGATTTAATTTGTGCAGTATAGAGATCCTCTTTGGCTAGATTAGCTATAGTAAATAAGAACTCTAGTAATCTTTGTATGTCAAAGCCAGCTCTATTTGAAAACATAAAGCAAATTTGCAGAAATTGTGCTTCTGCATATAGCGTGTAATTTAGTTCTTCATACTTTGATTTATACATAATATTAACTCTTTAAAAAAAACATTTTACTGAACAGCGAGAAAAGTTGGAGGGCTGACGTCTGCCGCTCCTCCTCTACGAATCTCGCCTGGTAGCCTGCCTGATCTAGGAAAGCAGAGCTGACGAGATCGGGCGGCTCCTGGCGGATTTGTTGAGGGGTGCGGCGTCGTTCAGCTTCCTAACTTTTGAAGGTGTAGGTGTCAATCACTTTGTGATACATTAGTGTTTTACATAATGCCTAAATTTTCTTAAAAATTAGAATTATTAGTATGTCTAAAATGTTTTGTTTTAATACTTCACAGGAATACTGCAGAGTGTTCATGTAGAACAGCTCAAAGTATATAATATTCTGACTTTATGTGCTATTAGCGTTGCACTTAATGCTTAACTCTTTGGGAGTTAAATATACTGAAGTAAATTTGTGTTAAAAAAAAA